>Ga0315915_1003494_pt1 | contig 19888 bp, 10 predicted proteins | sample MpolbnodulesMG_FD_207738 | JGI IMG/M metagenome (GOLD analysis project Ga0315915, IMG submission 207738) | Medicago polymorpha root nodule microbial communities from Los Angeles, California, United States - branched nodules | ecosystem: Host-associated > Plants > Roots > Nodule | place: USA... | reverse complement strand
TTATCCCAACCCTAGAGACCCTCCTTACAAAGGTACTCAACTCTCAAGTTCCCCCCTTTGTGAACCCTAGGCCTCTAGCTTCAGCTCTCTTCAAAAAAACCTGCAGAATTCACTTAAATACTAGTCACAACAGTCCTCCATCGTGTCACGATTCAACCAATCGCGCCACGATTGTCTTTGATCCAACCGTTGTGAATAGTCCCTTTCAGGTAAACGTAGTGAGGAAGTTGTTTAATCGTGTCACGATTTCCCACATCTTGTCACGATTTTCCATCTCAAAATTCCAAACTCTCTGCCTATCCAATCGCGTCACGGTACTAGCAATCGTGCCGCGATTTCAGGGATTCCTGAATTCTCAATTTGAAGCCAATATACAACACATGGATTAAAGATGATCCTGCTTCACTGAACCGTAATTTTTTGCTTCCTCAATCTTATTTTCCTTCTGAAATTAAAGGATCATGTAGAGGGTTTATATTTTTATACTGTCTTCCAGACATCTACGTATGGAATCCATCTACTGGATACCTGTGTCTTCTTTTGTTTCCAAACCATCATATAAAAATCTATATGGTTTTGGTTATGATAAGTCAGGAGATGATTACGTGGTGGTTGTATTTTCCCATGTTTCAATAGAAGCTAATGTTGTTTCATCACATTTAGAGTTTTTCTCAATTATCGATAATACGTGGAAAGAAATTGAGGGCAATCACTTCCCTTATATTGGTGATCATACGAGTGGGTTGCTCTTTAATGAGGCTATTCATTGGTTGGCTTGGCATCATTATTTAGATTGGGGTGTTATTGTTGCCTTTGATTTAATGGAAAGGAAACTGTTTGAGATTCCTCTTCCGAATAATGTTGAACATGAAGTAACTTCGTATCCTAATTCTGGTTTGTGGGTGTTTGGCAAATTTCTGAGTGTATGGGTTCCAGGTTGTGGTAGTGATACAATTGAAATATGAGTGATGAAAGAATACAAAGTGTATTCGTCTTGGAATAAGACTCTTGTTCTTCCTCTTGATTTCATTCCTATACACTTATACGTTTCCCCTATGTACTCCACAAAAATCGTGATATTATTATTGGAGCAAATGATGGTACTATATTGGCGAAGTATAATGATAAAGGACATCTGTTAGAGAACCGTTACTTCTGTAACAGTTCATCCAAAGTTGTCATGTATACCGAGTCTCTACTTTCACTCCTGGTGGCAATGAGTAAGTTTAAGAAGATGGCAAAAATAAGAATGTGGTAGTAAAATATCATCATTCATCATTTTCTCTATACATACAATTATAATGTGTTATAAACTCTTTGGCTACTACATTTGTAGGGTAATATGTTTTCGACTGCATTTGTAACATAGACTAGTATGCGACATGAGCTGAACCGACATGTCATGGAAGGTTTATTGGTTAACTATTTGTAATATGCTTATTGGAAATATTGACAACTTTGTATGATTCACTGTTGTTGTTACTGCTTAAAATTGTTTTGTATGGTAAACTAATCTGATATGTTTGTGCATGTTGAAGGACAACTTTTATTCTCTAATTTAAATTTTGGCCCTAGCCATTTATCTATTTCTAACCAGGACAGAAACTGAGTTCAAATTTATGCTTGTTTAAATTTAACACAACTTGAACTCTTAACAATTCATTGTATGAATAAAGGTAATACGTCCAACATAAACAAGATAGATTTTTTTTGTTTAAGTGTCACACATATACATGTCTTTTTCTGCTTAAGTTTGCACATTGTATGAGCCTGTTTGTTATAGTTTTTTTTTATGAAAAAAATCACTTATTTAAAAATAAAAAAATAATCACTTTAAAGAATTTTGCATCCGTTTGTTACATCTTTTTAAAAAAATCAAAATCTAAAAACAGCTTTAAATGAGAAGCTGTTCAGAGCAGCTTCTCAAAATATAGATTTTTTTTAGAGGAGAGAGAGAAAATATTGTTTAAAAGATTGAACTAATTTTATAACAAAAAATCTCTTTTATATAGTTGTATCCAAACTAGATTATTTGTTTAAAAAAATTGATTTTTATTACGGTAAACAAACGTAAAATAGATTCTGATTTTTCATAAAATCTCTAAAATATAATCTCTAAATTATTTTATGTCAAAATCACTTTTATTTTAATTCGTAACAAACGCGCCCTATATCAGTAAGAAATACTACTATAGGAGGCATTTTTTTATACCTAGAATAAAAGCTTATACGATAGCCTGCCTTCATGTTTTATATAAACTGTGACTTGCACAATGAAAACAAGACAATAGTAGTTTGATCAAAGGTTTCTTGTATAAAAGGTTCATTATCTCATTGTGCACATTATATGCAAAATAGATATGCAAATAGCCATTAAAAACTTTTCAATGAATACAATGCAACAATTATAAACTTGATTTTTCTTTCTTTTCATATTATCTTTTGTAGGATAAATTGGTTGTGCATTGTTTGTAAATGGTGAAATGGGATGGATTAGAATAACAGGGATGCTATTTCCAGCGACATAATTCATCCCGAACAAATCACGAGAGCATGGTAACCGTTGGATTTGTGTCTTTATAACAATACATGGTTGATGGAAAACACCATCTTCTTTTGTTTTTTGAACGTACCTGCTCCCATTTTCCTTGGTTTTTTGTCTTGAGAAGAAAAACAATAGAACCACTCAATCCTCAATTCTTATTAGCAATTGGCAAATATAGAACTTAAATTAGCATCAAATTATTTTTGTTAGTTTTTTTTGTTGAGGGATTTTGTTAGATCTATCTACTTCTTTTCATTTTGATTTGTATGATTGGAAAATGGATGTTGGCTTAAATAAATTTTATGGTTGTATGAACTAACAACTAAATCATACAATTAATGTTAAAAACTCAAAGTAAGTTCATGTATTATTATCCAAAATAAGAATTTGTAAAAACTTAAAGTTAGTGATTGTGTTTGTTCATCCATTTTAAAAATTAAAACAACTTCAATTCTCTCAATCGTATCTTCCCAATTTTTTTATTTCTTTTTATGTTATGTACTGTATAGAATTTAGAAGAAGTCGTATGTAAGTTAAATGATGAGACTACGAATGTAAGACACCATACAATTGAGAAAATCCATGGAAATTGAATAAAGAGAGTAGATTGAGTCATGCACCCCTATAAGAGAGTAAAACTGTAAAGAATTATGCAGTTAATAAACTGCAAAAATTAAGATTCATTGTTTGGAAAACAAAAATTTACTTGACCATAAAAAAACCACCAAGTTTGGGATTGATAAAGGTTATAGTCAAAAGAGGGAAATGTTAAAATTTATTGACAAAAAAAACAATTTTGATGTTAAAATGGAAAAAGAAATGAAGAATTAAAGGATCCAAACCTCATAGAAATAATTAGGAATTCTCCACAAAATAGAAAAAAGGAAAGAAAATTGGATGTTATATTAAACCACTTATCACCAGAGCCACTAGACTCTGATCCAACCTGTGCACATTTTTTAATTAATGCGTAATACATACCTGCAAGATTTCATTTTCAATACCAACAAACAAAACAGATACAACTTACAAAGAACCTGAAATCAAATTAATGAATATGCAACTTGCGGATGATCTGTTACAATTTTTTTCTGACTCTGAGAATAGGTGAAATGGAAGAGAGAGGAAGGCTCCAATTCATTGATGAATACTCCATTGAGAATGTCGTTGCCGCGCTTCTTGACAGCGCCCTCATCATCTATGTCTAATGTTGTTGCTCTTTCGGTTAATCCACATTGTGATTCTACAACTTATAATCTGCAATTATTCATCAAGAATTCAGATCAAAGATCGAAGTGAACGGTTTAGAATCAGGAAAATGATGATTAAGCCAACTCCATGATAAAAATTTAGTAACATTAATAATGTCACACGCATTAGCCTCCTCATGCTTAAAAATGACATCATTCATTGATTTTGAAATGGATTAAACGGTTGCTAACTATATAATGTTGGTTCCTAACAACTTCATAATGATATCATTCATTGATTTCAAAATGGACTAAACAGTTGCTTAAATAAATAATCACCTCCATGAAGGTTGTTCCAAGACCACTCATCGTCAACATTAACCTACACTCATCCACCACCACCTTTCAACACCCTCATCCAACCTATTTAACATAATAGCAACAACACGGATTTGTTAGTAGATATAGACTAAACAACCTACTAAAGTATAGGAATTCCTATACTTTTATTCCCAAGAAAATGAGTGGAGAGAAAACATTCTTATAAAGGTGGGAAGGAAATTTAAATAATCACTTAAGAGCATCCCCGTTGGTTATTTTATTAATATGTAGTTAAAGTAGCATCATGTGTACACATCACTTATTCAATCAATTTTTAAGGGTAATGTATAATAAGCATCCATTCACTAATATGTGGGTCTAACTAATAATTAAGTGGGTCTAACTAATAATTTTACATTAGTACATTTCAAAAACTATTAATTATTTGCGCAATATTTTTTTATTAAATATGAGGAAAGCAATGAATAGAGTATGCAATGGTGCCATTTTTATGCAAAAGAGAGACAATGCTTGTACAAGTCTTGCATCTAAATAGCATTGCTTCTTATTTGTTCTTCAATGAGGGTATCTAATAAGCTCTACATAAATGCCTCTCATTGGACAAAACGCCTTTCATTGGAGATGCTCTAATAACTATGCATATACATCAGTTTTACAAATATTTTCAGGAATGTGATAAATATGAACCGAACACATTTTTCTAAAATTACCCAAGATTAAGATCTCATTCTTATTTCCTGATAAAGTTAATCCTCAGAATAATTTTTTCATCCATGAAACAAACTCCCCCTTGGCCATTAGAATTTTTTTATATGATTCACTGTTATTTATGAATGTGTACCAGGGGCGGATCCATTCGTAGCCTATGTGTGGCTAAAGCCACACATCAAACTTCCATTTTTTTATATTATAAACAGGGTAATAATTATTTTGGTCTCATAATTTGTAACGAGTAATCACAATAGTCTCTTAATGTATTAAAATTTTAAAATAGTCTCTGATTTTGCACTTTGTTAATCAAAATAGTGTCTTAAGTGACAATAAGTTAGTATATTGAATGACTAATATGACAATACTAACGAAGTATTTTAATGTTAGAGACTATTTTGACTAACGGAGTGCACACAATCAAAGACTATTTTGAAATTTTGATACATTAAGTGACTATTATGGCTACTCTTTACAGATTCATGGACCAAAATGACTATTACCCATTATAAATAATACACAATTTTATTCTTTATTTTTAATATAGTTTGCATTATTGTTTCTTTGAAATTTTAGTCCCACATATACCAATTGTCTGGATCCGCCCCAAATGTGTACTGTATTGAGTTATAAATGTATGTTGTTGTCACTGCTTGAAATTGTTTTGTATAGTAAATTAATTGGATGGGTTTATGCATGCAGAAGGAAAAAGAATGTTTTGTTTTCTAAAAGCAGTGGACTATGTTAACTTTGGCCCTTTCTATTTCTCTGTTTCAAACTAGGAAAAAAAACTAATTTAAAATTAATGGGTTACACATGAATTTTAAGACATTAGATCAGAAGAAACATCAAAATTAATTCACCTTGTGACCCAAATAGTGCTACAATAAGTTACAACTTAAAGTCTTAACACTTTACTCAACAAATTAAGCATATATTTACTGTGGAGAAAAATTTAACACATCTACGTTGTTTAAAGCAGAATGTTCGCAGATTAAAAAGCGTGGATAGTTAAGGGTAGTGTTTTGCAATAAAGTAAAGAGCTTTGAGCTTTGACAAAGTAATGTCACGAAAAAAACTCACATAACTCTTTTCTTCTTATAATATTTTGGATACATATTTGTTCATATATTTATTTACATTAAGTTTACGTATAGTGTCTATTAAGAGACAACGATAAGTTCCAACGTGGAAAATAATGAAATCAGTATAAGTGTAATATATCATTTATCAAAATACTAAAGATGTAAACATATGCACTGTGGTTTTTAAAGTCCCCTCTTGTAAAGATTACACTGATAGATGTGAGGAGAAAGGGAGTTTTGATGTGCTTTCTTTTAAGTATGGATTAACAGACTTAACAGGATTACCGTATATACAACCTATGACTGATAATCGAGCAAAGATGAGAGGTAAACAACACTCATGACTGTCTAGGTATTCAACATTATGTTAACTATCTAATGAGGCAACGGTTAAATAGTAAAACAACTTATGACGAAGACCTATTAGGGTAGACAATTCTTCAATCCATCTCTTAGTATGTAAACATGTTATTTTTTGTATATATGGCAATCCTATTGCTTTACTACAAAGTTCTTCCTTCAATTTTGAATTATGGCTATGATTGGTATGTATGTAGTACCTTGGCTGCAGATCATGCAGTTCTAAATCAATGTGATGAATAAGGACTGGGATTTGTTAAGATAATACCAAATCAATGCATGAAAAATCATGACAAAAATTTAGCTGATTAAATTCATCTTATATATATATATATGAAGTGCATTATGTTGTCCAACTGTGTCTGAATCTTACTTGCAATTACAGATAATTTTTGCTGCCTTATTTACCATATAAGCTGTGCAATGACAGAATGAACCATTTGCATTAAACTGAAATCTAACAAATTTTTTTCAAACTGAAACTATTTTTTACAAAACTCATCAAATTTGAAGATGTCATGTTTGATCAAACTACTCAAAACAAGAAACCTAACAAGTAATTAAAAGAGGATCAGAAGAGACAAAAATAAATTGAGCCAATGATTTGAACTTAATCAAATTATGGAGTGACTAATAGCTTATAACATAAAAAACTAAATAGTTGGAAGAAATTAAATAACCGAAATAAAAGTCTGAAGCACGTGTATTTTCATCCAACAAATAGAAATTGAGCCAATAAATTAGGGGTTTGAAATGGAAAAGAAGAAAGTGGGGAAGAAGCTTATGCGATATACTGGGGAGAAGTTTCACACGTAGGCTTTCTCACTTTCCTGTTCTAATAACATGTCACCAAAACCTTAAAGTGAAATCGACCCACTTTCTAAAGTCAAGTTTCTCTTAAGCCTATCACATCTCCTTTCAGTCTCAGTGAGTATGTTCCTCTAACAACCATGTTTATTCTCATAGTTGATTGCTATTGGAATCCTTGAAAAACGAAAGATTATTTGTCTCAAGGTTTGCTAGACTATTCTAATGTTTTGCAATCCTTGTCTAATTTCAAAAAAACTTGTCACCAAAACCTTGTATAATAACATGTCAGCTTTGTATCCTAAAAAAAAAATAAGTTGACACCTTTTTTTTTTGAAGGAAGGTTGACACCCTTTTTTATGTACCTCTCATGTACACCTTCATGTAGCAGAGGTATTATAGTAATTTCACATCACATCATCATCTTTTTTGGGATGAGTTTTTCTGTTTTTACCACATGTCACAATTGCGTGTAGGTGTCAAAAGGTGTATGCCACCTAAAGTGGTCCATGTATAAGGGCTGCTTTAAAAATATGCACTATTCATATAATATGTTTTGACCATATTTTTTTGATCTTGTTAACGAGTGCCCCATGTAGGAACAGGAATAGGTCAGACCGACCTACAGTGGCTTATGGCCTAGCCTACGACAGATCAGGCTAGGCCATGCTTTATTCTTAAATAGAGAAGACCTAAACTTTTTTAGAAGCCTATTTAGCTTAAAAGGCCATGCCACAGACCATTTAAAAAGCCTCTTGGGCCTATTAGGCCGACCTATTAAAGTAAATATGAATAATATTATTTGTTATTATATTATGTTTTCTATTTTGAATTAAAATAAAAATTTGTTAACTTTTTTTATTAATTTAATCTTATTAGTATACATTAATTTCTTGCACATTTAAATGTATTATTATAAACTAGAATTGAAATATGGTACAATATATGGTCAACTTTCAAAAAACTCTTGTTGATTATCAAAAGAGAGTTTAATCTAATTGATATATTAGTTCGCTAGTCTATTTAAACTTATATTACATTGCTTATTTAAAGATGTTCATATGAAATAGGCTTTTAAACAGGCTAGCAGGCCATATCACGCTTTCAAAAGGTTAGACTCATGCCTAAGAAGTAAGCCTATGACAGGCTGCAGGCCTTGCAAAGCCTAACTCGGCCTAGCCTATTCCCACCCTACCCCCAGGGCACTCTATAAACATTCTAAATTAGGAAATTATTCTTTTAAAAAAGTGAAATAGTTCAATTTCTAATGCATTGAATACACAACTTTTCGTAAAAAGTCACCATTTATGACCCTTAAAGAGTACTTCAGGAGCAGTCGTTAACATTTCCCAATTTTTTTTACTGATGTACAAAAACAAAAGGTAAGATATAAGATATTGTTGAATTCGTCTGAATAAACATTTTCAAAATATCAAATTTTTATATATTTTTTAATAGATTCTTAAAAATATTTAAGATAAAAAAATGTGCATCGCTATCCGTGGAGGGACTATAGCTCAAAAAAGGAGTATTTAAATACTGGACAGCACGATAAAACAGGCAATTCTTTAATTTTCAACAAGTCAGTCAATTTACTACTTTCCAACCAACTTCCTTCGCAGCACCTAGACACCTACTTCCTTTGTTCATTTCTACACAAATTAAGCATAAAACTTTCAAAATTATTTCTCCAGAAAAAGAAAAAAAAAACATCAAACGTTTGATTCTTATCATGACAACAATATCCTCAGATTTCAAACACGATGTTTTTTTGGGTTATTTCAACAATGAAGGAACAGCCAATTCATTCGTTGATCATCTCTATCAAGCTTTAGTCAACAAAGGAATCAACACCTTCATCAAACAAAATGGTGAAATGAGAACTTGCATTGAGGAAATTGAATATTCAAGAATGTCAATGGTTGTGCTTTGTGAAAACTATGGATCTTCCACTTCATGCCTTGATGAACTGGTCAAAATCGTTGAGTATATTGACAACAAAAGTAGAAACGTTACTGCAATTTTCTACAAAGTGGAACCCTCAGATATAAGGAAACAGAAAAATTCTTATAAAGCAGCCATGGATGAACATGAGAAGATATATGGGAGAGATTCTGAGAAGATTGGAAGATGGAGGTATGCTTTGACTAGAGTTTGTGACCTAAGTGGAGTACATTGCAAAGATACCTTGTAAGTTTATTATTTATGAAAGTACCCAATTTCCTTGAATTTTCATTTCAGTCCTTGAAATTATAGGGTTTTGATTATTAAGTATGCTTTGATGATTATCACTGGTGATTAGACATACTTGTGTATTTTAATATTTGTGATTATGGATATGTTGATAAGGATTAGAGAGAATGTTGAAGATTTTCATTGTGTTATGGTTAGGTTCACAGTAGGAGTATCATGCTCCTGGAGTTATGAATCTGAGCTCATAGACAAGATTGTTAAAAATACATTTACTAAAGTTGCTCCTGCACCTGTACAAATGAACCACAGAGTTGGACTTGGTACTCGTTTTGAAGAAGTGAAACCAGTTTTAGATATTGAGTCTAATGATACCGTTCGAATGTTGGGAATTTTTGGAGCTGGTGGAATAGGAAAAACCACATTTGCAGCCTATTTATACGACAAGATCAGACATCGTTTTCAAGCATCAACTTTTCTTCTTCATGTCAGAGAAAAATCAAACAAAGGCATCAAAGGACTAGAAGATCTCCAAAAGACCCTTTTATGTCAGTTGGGAGAAGATATTGGAACAATGGTTGGAAGTACATTTAAAGGAAGTGTTGAAATCAAACGAAGGCTTGGCAAGAGAAGAGTTCTTCTTGTTTTGGATGATATTGATAATAAAGAAAATTTGAACTTATTGGCCGGAGGATGTGATTGGTTTGGTTCTGGTAGTAGGATCATAATAACAACAAGGGATGAAACTGTGCTAGAAAATCATGGTGTTGAAATTAAGAAATATAAAATGCAGCCGTTAAATGATCGTGATTGCCTCGAACTCTTTTGTTGGAATGCCTTTGATATTAACAGACCTGCAGAAAACTTTGAATATATGTCTAGTCGTGTTGTGAGGTATGCAAAGGGTATACCATTGGCTTTATGTGTAATAGGTTCCAATTTGAATGGTAGAACCATAGAGGAATGGGAAATTGAATTGGGAGAATATAGGAAGGTTCCACATTCTGATATTCAAGGTGTACTAGAAATAAGTTACTATAGTTTATCTGAACTAGAGAGAAAAATATTTTTGGACTGTGCATGCTTCTTCAAAGGTGAGAAATGGGTATATGTTGAAAGAATATTAAAGGGTTGTGATTACTCCCCAAGTTTAAGAACATTTGCTGCTAAATGTCTAATGACTATTGATGAAAGTGGCTGTTTGAAGATGCATGATCTAATTCAAGACATGGGCAGGGAAATTGTCAGAAAGGAGTCTCCATTAATCCCTGGTAACCGCAGTAGATTATGGCATTACAAAGACATTCTTCAAGTACTCGAAGAAAACTCAGTAAGAATGAGGATTCTATTCTACCTCCACTTCTTTTTACTTACCTGTTTATATTTTTCAGCTAAGACAAATGCAATTAGTGTCAATTCTCCTTAGAGTTTGGGTTGGGCCTAACTCAACCCTTACTAAATCGGCTTGTAAGGTGAGGGCTGCCCACCTACCATTTATAAGCACATTTTCAACTCATGTAATTTTATCAAATGGGGGACTCTTAACACCCCCATCATGTCCAGGTTTGAACATCTAGAGTATGGCCCAATAGCGGGTGGCTCAATAGATCTTGGATAGGCTCAAATTCCACCTTACGTATTTATATCGGGCCTAACTCATCCTTACAAAACTGACTTGTACAGTTAGGGCTGCTCATCACTTATAAACATATTTTTAATCCATATCTCATCAAACAATGAACTCTTAACAGTTCTTTTGTTTTATAGGGAAGCCGTGAAATAGAAGGAATAATGCTTCATCCTCCTACACATGAAGTTCTTAGTCAATGGAGTAATACTTCTTTTGCGAAGATGCAGAATCTCAAAATTCTTATTGTTAGGAATGCAACATTTTCAACCGGACCAAGTAGTTTACCAAATAGTTTACGGCTAGTTGACTGGATGGGATTCCCTTCAAAGTCATTCCCACCTGACTTTTATCCTGAGAAAATTATTGACTTCAATTTATCTCATAGTCCTCTGATATTGGCAAATCCATTTCAGGTACACACATTTGCACTCTTGAATTCTTGTAACTAACATGATCAATTACTTGATATACTAATCATTGTTAACATATTATATTCCTTAGACGTTTGAAGATTTGACGTTCATGAATCTCTCCCATTGTCAATACATAACTCAAATACCTGATCTATCTGGAGCAAAAAACTTAAGTATATTGACACTTGACAGATGCCATAAATTGGAAGGGTTTCACAAATCCTTTGGATTATATATGTCGAAATTAGTGTACTTAAGTGTTTCAGAGTGCACCATGCTCAGAAGTTTTGTTCCAAGAATGTATTTTCCATCTCTTGAAGTGCTTTCATTTAACTTCTGCACAAGACTCGAACACTTCCCTGATGTAATGCGAAAGATGGATAAGCCATTAAAGATTCACATGATAAATACTGGTATTAAAGAGTTCCCAGAGTCCATTGGTAATCTTACAGGGCTTGAGTATGCAGACATGTCAACCTGCGAACAACTCGTAAATTTATCAAGAAGATTTTTATTGTTGCCGAAACTTACCACATTAAAAGTTGATGGATGTTCTCAGCTTGGAGAATCATTTAGAAGGTTCAAAGTGAACCATTCAATTGCAAATGGCTTCTCGAATGTGAAGGAACTGAGTTTCAGCAAGGCTGATCTATCATGTGAAGATCTTCACACAATTCTTGAAATATTTCCAAAATTGGAATATTTGAATGTGTCGCACAATGTATTTGTCTCCCTCCCAGAATGCATCAAAGGATCTTTGCAGTTGAAAAATCTTGATATAAGTTGTTGCAGGAATCTTATGGACATTCCACAACTTCCATCAAGTATTCAGAAAGTAGATGCAAGATACTGTCAATCCTTACTTCCAAAGGCATCAAGCATGCTACGATCCAAGGTTTTACTAAATGCTCCATTATTGTTTTATTTTTCCATTCCCTTAGTTTAAACTTTAACGTTTTTATGCAAAAAACATTCTCCTTGGAGATGTTTTCACAAATCATTACCATTTTGGCAAGTGTTTGTTTCTTTCCCCAATGATTCCTGTTATTTATTTTTTTTAATTTGACTCTATGCTCTCAATTCTCAAGTATATAATTAACAATCTATGATCTTTTAATTCTAAATATCCTTGTGGCTAACCTTTTTAATGTCACAGGTTTGTGAAGAGAAAGAAAGAATACAAGTAGTGATGCCTGAAACGGAAATTCCAAATTTCTTTGATTATGTCGGCAGTGAAGATATTCCTGTTTTCTGGGCTCGCCGGAACTTCCCGGTCGTTGCATTAGCATTCAAGTTTGGTGAAATCAAAGACAATGATGGGATAAAGATGAACACCTTCACCTCAGAATTATTTCCTAGAATAGCGTCGGATAAGTCTTCTCACTTTGTTGGTCTGCATTTGTTTGTAGAGGGACAAGAAATATGTCACCAAGATTACCATTACTGCATTGTCAGCGAACATCACATGTTAATGTGTGATCTTAGGACTTTTTTCAACGATGATGAGTGGCAGCGTCTTGATGCATGTCTTGGAGATGAGTGGAAGACAATCCAGGTTCAATTTGAATCACCGTTGATTATTGATCAATGGGGAGTTTATGTATACAAACAGAAAACAAACACTGATGATATCCGATTCAGTTTTCCCTCTTCAACAGACTGTGTGCCAATGCCATTACCAAGTTTGGTTCCAAAAACATCTCCAAACCAGAAAATGAAACATATACAAAGTCTTGATCTAGTAGAATCATTTGGTCAGTTTTTAAATACCTTCAGATCGGAACAATGTGCCATGGTTGCATACGAATTATTGAGGTGGTGTAGGAACACTAGAGGTGGACCTCCATCAGCCTGTGTCAAGGGGGCAAGTTTAATGCAAGAGCACGAAGAATATGTGTCGAATATATCACAGATTTTGGAGATGTTGATGCGGAATGTGGCGAATCATATTTCCGAAATAAAAGTTCAAAGTGCAGGCCAATTGGTGGTAGAACTGTTGACATCAAGGGCACAACATTGGAAGGAAAAAGGTCACGAGTTGTTGCATATCAATATGAGTATGCCAATTATACTAGAGGAATGTGAATGTCACCGATCTACATGTTCAGAAGTGCAATTTGGATCCTCTCCGACTGTCCTGCAGCAGAAAAAGACAAAAGTGGTACGCCATAGAGAATGGAGAGAGGCTCCAATGCGTCGCTATTGGGGAAGCCTTGAGTTAGAAGAAGGAGATCCACTTGTGTGGACAATTTGGAAAGGCAAAGAATCAATGAGATTGAGGGTAAGCAATATGGTTATTCTATTGAAATGCCAGCATTGTTCTTTAGTGGAAGCTTCAAGTTCTAACAATGCAGCGCCATTGGAGGAAGATTTCAAGGATACTGCAGTGCAAGAATTGCTGAGAAAGATTGAGAATGATACAATGAGATTGAATGAAACTCAAAGGATGTTAAAGGCAAATATAGTTCCAATGGATGTAACAGTTTGTGATCAATATGTGATGGAAATGGCAATCATAAGAGGACAAGAAATATTGGGAAGGTTTGGATCTAATATCAACAAGACACCTTATGGAAAGTTGAGGATGGAGAACAGTGATAGTAATCAGAATCAGGAAAAGATGAGTTGGACTAAGAGTTTTATTAGATGGATTGGACACTCCAAATGAGAGTGAAGGGAGCATATTTTCCCACTCTCACAGATGGATTGACTTAGATGAAATTCTTGTAGGAGGGAATCATGATTCATGAAATGTTTTTGTTTTGAATATCTTTTGTTTTTTAATAGATTTTTGTTTTGTTTTCAACGTTATATCCATTAGTGATAATTATATTTGAGATGTGTCGAATACTAAATGTGAGTACCTATATCAACCGTAATTCAAATCTTAATTTATCACGTTGTAGAAGTTTAACCCCTTAGTTTGACTTAACTATTTTTGATGTTTCATTTTGATCTATAACTAGTTTTCTTTACGTCTGAGTCCCATAATTATATATCTGACAAAACCTCAAAAATAGTTGAGGAACTCATGAAGGGACGTACTTGAGTAACAAAGATATAATTAAGAGACTCAAACAGAATGAAAACTAGTTAAGGGGTCAGAGCGAAACCTCCAAAATAGCTAAGGGACCAAAAAAGCAATTTAGCGTTGGTTTAAATAAATTTATTTTTGTTACCTATAAAAATAGTTTTATTTGGTTTTAGTCTCCGTAAATGTTTTTGATTGAAATTCGTTCCTTCAAAAAAATAGTGTTACTTCATGCCCCTCCACATTTTCAAGTAGAAACTTGCCGTTTGTATTGTAAACTTTTTCGGTCAACAAAAAAGCTTTGAACAACATCTCCGAAAACAAATCTTAGAACTACTATGCCTACTATACCAGATTTCTAAACTGAATCACCCATGAACCTTATACAATGGTTCATCCAGAGTAAATAGAGCCTTTGTATAAAAATAAAAATAAAAATAGGAAACAAAGTAAAAACGATAAGATGTTTTTAAATTAAAATTTAAAACAGAAAAAACAATCAAAATATAAATGAAAAAACTAAATAAGCAATTAAACAAATCAAATATCTCATGTTTGATAAAAGTATTAGTCAATTGAACTGAATTTATCACATTAGCATAGTTCAGAAAGTATAGCAATAGCGTCTAACACATTCATTGACTAAAACGACTGTTTTTTCTCATATCATTTCGGGGTACAGCAACACAGAATCCACCTCATAAAATCTGTAATCCAACCCCGCTTACTCTTACTATGAATAATGGTCTGAGGATCCCTCAACTCATGCTGCATTTGATTCTGATTATGTACAGTTTGCTGAACAACATGCATCACCGTCGACTCTTTCCGTTTCGGAGTATTATCATCTTCCACCCTCAACTCATGCTGCGTTCGATTCTGACTATATACAGTTTGCTGAACATCATGCCTCCTCCTTGGCTCTTTCTGTTTCTGAGTAGTGCTCTGACTATCATCGTCTTCCGCCCTCAACTTCCCATAATGTGTATTCTTGAAATTTGATCCCATCCTTCCCAATCCTGAAATCCCAGACCCCAACATTCCTAATCCTAACAATCCCATTTCCAAATTTCCCAATCCGGTATTGCCTTGAGCCAAATTTTCTTGTCCTCTAAGAAATAAAGTTTCCACCAAATATTTGTCAGAAACTAGTTCATGAGTTAGAACAATAGATGCTTTCAAAATACCATAGGATTTATTAAAGCTCATAGCATCCTCCTCTATCATGCTCATCAACTCTTCCAAAACAGGATCATAGTACTCTTCTTCCTCAAAGGATTCCTCCTTATAGCTAGAGCTTGAAGTTGAAGCTTCCTCTGTAGATGGTCTCTGGCATTTCAATAGAACAATGTTCATCCTATCATTTGAGACTTCTTTTGTGTTCAAGGCTTTCCATGCAAGTTGGCTTGTCTTGTTCAACACAGCTTTGAACTTTGGATCTTCGTGTTTTATTTGCAACTTTCCCCAATAGCGACGGCTCTGAGCTTCACCAAAATGACACGCTTCAAGGATAATAGGCATATCAATATCCAACCTTTCATTACCTTTTTCCCTCATAAATTCTACCCTTGCCCTCAAAACTTGTTCTACAATTCGTTGTGCACTTTGTATGTCATTGTTATTAAAACCATACGTATCAACAATATGTTTTGGAATGTTATCCTTCATCAACTCTACTACTCGCACAACATCCCAACCAGATTCCTCATGTTCTTGCTTTAAACTTCCCCCAAAAGCAATGGCTGAAGCTTCCCCGTTAATTTCAACCTGAGCAATCCTCCACGACCTCAACAATGCCTTTGTAAAACTTGGAGTTTCCTCTAACTCTAAAAGAGGTAAATACTCGCCAAATATTTCTCTTGGATTCATATTTTCTGACACGTGTCTCATTCTTTGACCCGACATCTGAGGAGATCTTTTTGGAACCAAACCTGATGCTGACATTGGCAATGGCACATAGTCTCCACCATGGAATTTAAGACTGGGAAGTTTAAATGAGATATCAATATCATCATTGTCTGTTTTCTGTTTGAAAACATGAACTCCCCAACATTTCAAAGTCAACGATGATTCACATTGAACCTGAACAACCTTCCAATCATCTCCAACATAAGTATCTAGACCCTGCCACTCTTCATTGTTGATGAATAAAGTCCTAAGGTCACACATTAAGACATGATTTTCCCCAACACTGCAGTAATGGTAATTCTTGCGACATACTTCTTGGCCATCAATAAATATATGCAGACCAACAATGTGGGACATATCTGACATCAGTCCAGGGAAGAAGTCAGAGATGAATGTGTCTTTTGGTATTTCGTTATTCTGTTGGGATTCCCCAAACACCAATGCTAAAGCAACCATAGGGAACTTTCGGCGAACCCAAAAAATAGGAATATCTTCACTGCCAACACAGTCAAACCAATTTGGAATTTTGGTTTTTGGCATCACAACTTGTATTCTTTCCTTCTCATCGCAAACCTGTGACATCAACAAGGTAGGAAATTGAGATATGTAAAAACAGGTGTGTGCGTGTGTAAAAGACAAGCATTTTATGATATTATTTTCTTCAGAAAAATAATATATCTCAATTTGATCATAAGAAAATTATTAAGTAAGGCATGTTCTATAATGGTGCACGATGAACCAGTAATTAAAAATAGTCTAAAACTTCAATGAGGATTGTCGGTTCAAGGGTAAGAGCTTGATTTTGTAACCTAGTCAAATCCCACCTGGGGCTGTTGCAAAATGACCATTAATTAGTGTCACTGATAATAATAATTTTCATTTTCCCAAATTTAAAAAAGAATAACATGATTTTGAAAAACATAATAATTTTACAATTACAATCTGAAATATGATGAAGTAAAAACACAAAATTGTGATACAGTCATAAAATTACATTGTTTTCAAAAAACAAAGCGAAAGCCCGCTTATTTCTTCAGCCCAAAAAAACAGAAATAGATTTGTTGCCAAAAATGATACCATGATCCCTAAAAATAAAGAAATATCAAATGTAATCAATAGATACAAAATACATTAATAAGTAATTAAGAACTGAGATTGATTAGCAATGGGAAAAATGTAATAACAAATTATAAGGTCAGACTAAAAACTCTCATTGAATTCTGAAAGTAACATTTTCAAAACTGTTTGTACAAGATTATTAAGGAGGAATAAAAAAGTTTCAGAAGTTCAAGTACCTCGATATGAAAAAGGAAACACAGGATATCCTAGTTAAAGACTTCACATCAGTGTTTGCAAATATACACGCACATAAGTTTAAAATTTATTTGACACTTCTATTTGTCATTCAGAAAGAAAAAAAAATAGTCTTGTAACAACCTATAAAATAACATTAACATATGAATAGTGGAGAAAGTAGTGAAACCTTGGACCATAGAATGCTTGATGCCTTTGAAGTTAAGCTTTCGCAATATCTTGCATCTACTTTTTCAATGCTTAATGGAAGTTCTGGAATTTCCTTAAGACTCCTGCAATAACTCACATCAAGACTTTTCAAATGCAAAGATCCTTTGATGGATTTTGGGAGAGATGCAAATTTATTGTGCGACACATTCAAGTCTTCCAAATTCGGAAAACACTCAAGAAGCGTGAGAAGATCTTGATCTGATAGATTGGCATCACTTAAGTACAGTGTCACCAAATTTGAGCTGCCATTTGCTACTGAATGGCTCTCTTTGAACCTTTTAAATGATTTTCTAAGTTGAGAACACCCATCAATCCTTAATGAGTCAAGTTTTGGCAATAAGAAGAAGCTACTGGATAGATCGCTAAGTCTTCTGCAAAATGACATGTCTATGTATTCAAGCCCTGTAAGGTTACCTATGGAATTTGGAAACCTCTTAACAGCAGTACCTATCATCCAAATCTTTAATGGCTTATCCATTTTTTGTATTACTTCAGGAAAGTGTTCAAGTCTTTTGCACAAATTAAAGGAGAGAACTTCAAGAGATGGCAAGTACATGCTTGGGACAAAACTTTTGAGCATGGTACACTCTGAAGCACTTAAACAAACAAGTTTTTGCATAAATCCAATGGATTCATTGAACCTTACCACTTTATGGCATCTGTCAAGTGTCAATACTCTTAGATTTATAGCTCCAGACACATCAGGTATTTGAGTTATGGATTGACACTGAGAGAGATTCATGAATGTCAAATCGTCAAATTTCTGTGAATAGTAATAGATTTAAATGATTAGGAAAATATTCAATTAGATCATGCTAGTTAGAATACCAATGGATTAATTAGTAAATGTTTGTACCTTAAATGGCTTCTCCAACATCAGAGAGCTGTGAGGTAACTTGAAATCAACAATTCTTTCGGGATAAAAATCAGATGGAAAAGACTTTGATGGATACCCCTTCCAATCAAGTAGCCTTAAACTATTTGGTAAACCACTAGGAGCTGTTGAAAATGTTGTATTCCGAATAATCAGAATCCTAAGGTTTTTCATCTTCTTGAAGGCATTAATATCTCTCCATTTATACACTTTGTGAGCAGGGGGGTCTATTATTATTCCTTCAATTTTACTACTTCCCTGTATAATAAAAATAGAGTTAACAATAGATACATTTTCAATACATAGTACCAAAACAAACACACGCACAAAAAAAAGAAGTTGAGGTTTCTCACCAAGTTTTCTCTGAGTACTTCAAGAACTTCCTTATAAGACCATAATCTGCTACGGTCACCAAGGTTTAACGGAGACTCCTTTCTGATAACCTCTCTGCCCATATCTTGTAGTAGATCATGCATACCTAAGCAACCATCATCATCAATATTTATGAGAGATTTCATAACAAATGGTCGAATACTTGGGAAGAAACCACAAGCCTTTAGTATCCTTTCAACATACTCCCATCTTTCCCCTTTAAAGAAACAAGCAATGTCCAAGAAAGTTTTCTGGTCCAACTCAAACAAACTAATATAGCTTATTTCAAGTACTCCTTGAATCTCAGCATTTGGGATTTTCTTATAATTCTCCAATTCCATTTCCCAATCCTTTGGGCTTCCACCCTTCAAATTAGAGGCTATTACTTTCAAAGCCAATGGAACACCCTTTGCATAACTCACAGCACGACTAGAAACATCTTCAAAGTTTTCTTCAGGATTACTCTTATTAAAGGCATGCAAGCAAAAGAGTTCTAGAGAGTTGTGATCATTCAGTTCTTCCATTTTATATTTTTCAATGATAGCACCATCCATGGCATGCTTATCTACCAATGATGTGTCCCTTGTTGTTATGATGATCCTGCTACCGGGACCAAACCAATCACAGCCTCCAGCTAGTGCTTCTAATTGATTTATCGAATCAACGTCATCCAGAACTAGAAGTACTCTTTTATGGCCAAGCCTGCGCTTGATATCAAATGCCCCACCAAAAGTACTTCCCATCATGGCCTCTGTCTCCTCGCCCATCTCAGATAGAAGTGTCTTCTGGAGATCTTCCAGGCCTTTAGTACTTTTGCTTGATTTTTCTCTGACATTAGCAAGAAAACTCGCAGCTTCAAATTGATGCCTGATCTTGTTATAGATATCCACGGCAAAAGTAGTTTTTCCT
>Ga0315915_1003493_pt1 | contig 19891 bp, 9 predicted proteins | sample MpolbnodulesMG_FD_207738 | JGI IMG/M metagenome (GOLD analysis project Ga0315915, IMG submission 207738) | Medicago polymorpha root nodule microbial communities from Los Angeles, California, United States - branched nodules | ecosystem: Host-associated > Plants > Roots > Nodule | place: USA... | reverse complement strand
TCTGTAAGGTAATCATAAAGTTGCCTGAATATTTGCACCTTTGAATTTTCTATAGCATCATGTATAGATGTCGCAAATGGAATAGAGAATAGCTTGTAATAATAAAACAAAAAAACTAACAAACATACACACATTTACATAATTCCAACAATGATCCAAAAAAGTAGTACAATATAAAAAGTTACCAACATACACACATTTAGATAAATCCAACATTGTGGTCACACAAACAAGAATGGAGTCATAGAGTAATATTTTACATAAGTGGAAAAGTTTTAACAAACATAACTTAAGTGATACATTTGAAAAAGTTATTCCTCATCAGAATTTGATAAATACTCATCTGTGGATAAGATGACCTCTTCCTCAACAGCGGAGAGACACTTTCTATTTGCATATAGAAAGCGTTTGCACACTGCGAGCATCCCATATCGTACCCTCCTTATAGCCTTAATATTGTTCTCCAATCTTATGCGAAGTAAGGCTTTCTCCATAATGTCGAACTGAGGAGGGTCATGTTGCCACATCTGAATAGCAAGCAAATCAGGAATTGGTGCCTCTAACTCGTTTAGATCGGCCTGAAGATTAGTAGACTCTTTTGATCGAAGTCTCCCTTCCTTTCTAATTGCTTTCTTTGCTAAAATTTGGTTATTTTGACTCTCGTAGCACCATTCTAGATCACGAAGAAGGTATCTATAGTCTCTCATTGTGGTAAGATGAATAAACAACTAACATAGAGCATTAAAAAGATATTGGTGAAGCATGAGATCACATGAGATTATAATGTGGACAAATATGGTGGCAAAGTCACTCATGCTCAGGCAAAAGGTGGATCTAGACATTTGATACATGTGGACTGAAAATAATTCATCAATGTATCAAAATTTTAAATTGTGTCTGATTGTATACTTCGTTAGTCAAAATAGTCTCTAACATTAAAATACTTTATTAATATTGTCATATTAGCCCTTCAATATATTTACTTATTGTCACTTCAAGCAATATTATGACTAACAAAGTACAAAAGCAGGGACTATTTTAGAATTTTAATACATTGAGGGACTATTATGACTATTTGTTACACATTCAAAGACCAAAATGGCTATTAATATTGTCACTCATGTTCATTATTCAATGTTTATAGGTACTGTGATATATTCTTTACTATCCTTTTACAGATAGATAGCATGTGAACAAACAGTGGCAAAGATGCAAAATATACATCAAAGTAAAAGAGGCCCTCCCTTGATAATACAATAGCAGTGCTTCACCAATTTTTTCCTCTTATTTCACATCTCATACAAGCACATCAGTCAAGTGCACTCTTTATCTGGTTAATTTTCCAAGAGTCCTTCCAAAGATTTACATTATTCCACATCAAACTCAAGCAAGTGTGATATATTTTTGCCAACCAAACTAACACAACACGCCTTCATAAATCGTGAAAACTTCAATGGAGAATCATGATAACTTCGTTCGTATCCTAGTACATGCTCTAGAGCCCATACCTATATATACATATATAATATGACTATTACAATTTAATAAAAATAAATAAATTAAGTTAAATTGTTGCCATCACGACACTTACTTTCAATTAATAAGATAAATGTACATTTTTGAAAAACATTTTTTCATCTCCTATAAAACTTCATCCTATGTCATATAGAGTTAAGTTGATATACTCAAATTCAACAGCAGACATTTGTATTTAAAAGTGCTTACAAATTATTACTACATTTTAATGTGAGTTACACTTGTTTCAGTCACAGTTACTAACAAGCTCTAAATATTAATGAATAAAAGATCAATTATAATCATGTCACAATATGGCATAAAGACAAAAAGTAAACATCAAATTAAAGTTAAATTTCACAATTTTTTATGTAACCCAACATAACTTGCAATCAAAACTCAAGGTCACAATCATAATACAATATTAAGTAGATGCAAAACTTTTGTAAATAAATGACGCAACAAGTATATAGCAGAATTAGTAAAAACCAACATACAATTCATAACAATTTCTTTTCATTCTGAAAACAACAATCAAGCCCACAACTCTTAATTTCATATTCAATCGCAATTCGCACTATCATAAAATAAGCTTAAACATCAAGTCAAGAAATCATGAAGAAAAAGAAGCGGCATTATGAGGATACATTAACCTTAGAATCCAAAAACTCAAACTCAATAAACTCTTGTAATATATAAACTAGGTTAGATTTCATTCTTGACATATATATTATACCCTTCACTGACATATATGATGACAAAGAGTGGCCTATAAACGTATAAAATGATCATACAATAACATACTTGTAATACAAGAGCCCATCCCTTAATTTGTAATCGTGAAGAATTTTTTCCTTCACAAAAAAGAGGCGCTACTCAATTTAAAATGCAAGCAAGAGTTTCATAAACAGCGACACCCCAATTGTATCTCCCAATGGAGTTCAAGTCGTCTAACATTTTTAGGCACCAACTACTAACCTTAACACTTGAATTTGGAAAGTAGAACTCGGCAAAACCAAGAAGTAAATAAAGTCGGCAAAACTTCTCAACATCTTCGTCTCCTTCCATATTAATAATTTTAGCATAAATTGTTTTTACATTGATGCTTTCATTATCAAACATTGCTTTCGTAGTGGATGTAGGGTCTTTTTTGAAGTTCACCTTTTCACCTATTATAGGAAGTCCTAATGCAAAACATACATCTAAAGGTGTAAACCATATTATCCGACCTTGTATAGCAAACCCCCCACTCCTATCATCCCATCTTTCTACCAATTCTTCGAGCAAATTTTCGGATATTTTTAATTTCTTAGGCAAACTCAATAACCATTTAAATGGTGTTTTCTGAATTTGAGACCTTTGAAGTTCGGTAAGCTTCTCGTTAACTTTAGTAATATACTTCGACTTACATTCATGCCTGAAACATAACTGTTATAAACAAGAATTCCAAATGCGACATATAAGGAAAGGCATTAACAAAAACACAAAACACTAATGAAATCAAACAAACTAATTGACATTCGTCACATACACATACCATTTTGTTGGCCAGACAATGCTAGAATTACCACGGGAACAAATGCAATTGTTACTAGTGGTTGAGAAGACTACAACAGATGCAATTGTTATTGTGAATCAAGTGACTTTTTACTGTAAAAAGAAAAAAAATATAAAGGCGTGTCATCTTCACAACTTAGTTCACAACTTAGATAATTTAGTTTACCGTCAAATGCAATCTTCAAATTATTTGGTTTACTGTCAAATGCAATCTTAAATAATTTAGTTCACATCCACTACTATTATGTCTAGCTTTTATCTGAATGAATGACCATGTAATTTTGTATATGAATATTAAGAATTGACTTATGAATATCAATGAATGACTTGCTTCAAATGTCTATGAAAATTGAATTGTTGAATTTGAGATTCGGATTTTTTAAAATTGGATTCAACTGGTTCGATATTTACTTAATGATAAATATGATAAAAATAGTTTCAAGGAAAACAAATTACTCTCATGCATTACATCAGAAACAACCAAAGAAGAGAACCAAATCAAAATACTCATCACCAACTCAAAAACAATTGCGTTTGAAAGTAGGTAAAATAACAAACCATAACGTCACAATATAAAGACATAATAAGAAGCCAACAAAGCAGGACAAGAATTGCCTGGAGTCATCATTTCCCACATTCAGCAAGTAAGCAAAATCATCAGTAAGTAAATATCAAACCAGTTGAATCCACTTTTAAAAAATCTGAATCTCAATTTCAACTATTCAATTTTCATAGACATTTGAAGGAAGTCATTCATTGATATTCATAAGTCAATTCTTAATATTCATAAACAAAATTACATGGTCATTCATTCAGATAAAAGCTAAACATGATAGTAATTTGCCTAAGTATTATAATTTAGAACCTAGTAATTCGCCTGTGATCTTGGTTCACTCCGTGAAAACGGTATCAGTGGCTGCCGTGACCATTTTGTAACGGCGAAATCGCGCTACATGATCGTTTTTTAAAACCTTTTTTGTTAATAACTATGTCTGCTACTGTATAATATATGTTTATTATCTTTGCTTTTCATACACCAAATTGTTTTAAAAAATCAATTTCTAACATACAGTTTTCTTTAATAATTGAAATCTATGAACTTACCAAGAGACTAAACCAAGCTTCAAAGACTGTCAACAAACTTTATCACTCAATAAAACATTACTATAATGTAAGAATATTCAAAGAAATACTTAAATCTGATTCAAAGAAATGCTTAAATCTAATTCAAATTAGATCTCAGTGAGGAGCAAAGAACATTAGATCACTCAAGATCTCAATGAAGACCTTACATAAATCACAAAATTAAACAACCAAGAGGAAGAGGAATATGGAAGAAAATACCTGAGTTGAAAAAGGAACACCATGAAGGAGATCACCGGAGATGGAGAAGGAGACGACGGTGTGCGGCTAGGGTAGGGCGGAATGAAGGGTGTGGCGGAATGAAGGGCGGAATGGATGGAACTAGGGTGAGAGAGAAATTATCCACCGAATGAATTGAAAGAGAGAGGGTACGGCTAAAATTTAATTTTTTTGTCATCTTTGATTTTTTTTGTGACATGGAATTGATTGATTTTTTTATTAGTAATGGTATTACCACACAAGGGTGGTACAAGGTGTGTTGCCACCTATGGTGGTATACCTATCACTGCTCTCTATTAATTTCGAGAAGTAAAAGCAATGTACTATATGTAACTTTTACAAAATTGACCGTTTGTATCAATGTCAAATGATGGTAACTGCATCCCAGCCGATTGCTTAAACTCTAATGTGCTTCTTCTGGATAGATATGTTTACTACATTCGAGGAACATTTACTATGGTTCTATATCCCGGTTAGATTCATTGTCCTTTCTTGTGATAGAACCACAGGGAAACTATTATAAGAATATAAAGGTTAGTCTACAGATGACTTCTGGTTATAGCATTTTCAAATATTTCTCATATATAGCATTACTTACCAATCAAGGAAGATTCTCTTTTTTGTTTTTAACGCCTTAAAATATAAATATTTTGTTTTCGATCCTTGGTAATTTGTTTTAATTTTAGATAAATTTGTTTAGCTTATCAAAACAAAGAAAGATAAATTTGTTTGTATGAAAATTGGTCCCTATAACATTTATTGTAATTTAAAATTAAATATTTCAATTTTAATAAGGAAATTTTTTCTAGAAATCCTTATCAACTTTTATTTTTATAAAGATCAAAAAGACAATAACAAAGACCAAAAATCATAAAGAGGTATAGTGGCATAGATCGAAATAAAATATACGGTTTAGGGTTTGTCACTCTCACCTGATTAATCAAGGAAATTACGGTGGCTGAAATAAGTAAAATATCAATGTTGATCAACCATTCAAAGAACACCCCAGTAATCATCGACAACATCATCAGATCTTCAAAAGTTTCGAAGTTTTGATGAAGATGTTCACATCAAAAGGTAGAGATAGCTGTACAAAATTTAGAAAATTAAAAACATAACGAAAAAAAGTTGGTAAATACCACAGCTAAAGGAGTGGGTTGTGTGATCAGATAGAAGCAATAAGAAATAATGTAGAATGCAGTGATATCCAAATACCTCATACGATTAAAATAAGACTATTGTAGGAGGAACATTGATATTGGTATTAGTTGTTTTGTTGTGACTTGTTGTGAGCATTTAGTAGAAAAATATTCATGTAAAGAGAGACTTATATATACGGTTAAAATATTTATGCGCCAAACCAAGGTCTGAACTCCAAGCACCATTTTCCTTACTATTACTAGCATGCTTCTGAAACATTACACAGACTTGACAAGTCTAATAAGGGAATCTGACTATTACTTAATACCTATGACGACCTATTTTATCATTTAGCCTATGTATAAACTATAGTAGTTCTGTTCATACTTGAGTAGAGGTTTTGATTTGTCAAGTCACTAGTATTTATTTGAGTAGCTGAGTAAAGAAAGAGAGAGTAAAGTTTTTGTTTTGTCCAAAGGTATAGACAGTTAATTTCTGTAATATTTTAACATACTTGATCGTATTTTTTTATTAATATATAAAGATAAATATTACTTCTTCCGTCCCTCAATAGATGACCTATTTGATAAAAAACAATATTGAATTAATATACTTTGACCATATTTTTCTACTAATTCACAAAAATAAATAATATCATGTAAGATGTTGTTGGATTCGTCTCAATGAATCTTTTTAAAATATTAAATTTTCATAATTTTTTTAGTAGAGAATTGAAGATATCAAAGATAAAACATATGCGTTGATATGTGTGTCGGAGTCAACTAGGTCATCTAATATGGGACGGAGGAAGTATCATGCAAGATGTTTTTAGATCCGTCTCGATGAGTATTTTTAAAATATTAAATTTTCATAATTTTTTAATAGAGAATTAAAGATAAAAAATATGCATTGATATGTGTCTCAAAGTCAACTGTGTCAAGTAATATCAACCGGGGAAGTAAAGATAATTAAATAGAATAATAGTCATTTTAATTTTTAAATGCGTAACAAATAGTTACAATATTTCTTTAATATATTCAAATTTTAAAATAGTTGTTGATCGTGTATTTTGTTAATCAAAATAGATCATAACGTTAAATATGATCTCTTAATAACGACAATAACTCTTAATATAAGGACCGATATGATAATAAATAAATACTTGTAGAATTGATGTGACAATAAGTAGATATATTAAAAGACTAATATGATATTAACAAAAATTTTCAACATAAAAACTATTTTAACTAAAAAACTACACAATCAAAAAATGTTTTACAATTTTAATTAATACATTCAAAGACCATATAACTACTCATTACACATTTAAAATTTAAATTTACTATTATCTCATAATTAAAATATTTGGTTAGCGTGTCTGTTGGGTAAGCTCCCAAAACTCAAAATCTAAAAGCACTGTCCTATAGTTCTGAAACATGACTTGACAAGTCTAAGTATAGTAAAGTCTAGTTACTCATCCTATTCTGTCATTGTTGTTTTGTTAAATCACACTTCTGTGCAGCAGAAAAAAGAATAAGAGGGTAAGTTTTTATTTATGGTATGTGTTTTATCATTAGTAAAAACAAATTTCAAAATAAATGTAATTTTTTATTTCCAAAGGAATATTAATTTATTTTCAATTGTACTCTATGGGCATTACTTTTAAAAATAGAGTCTTGTTAACATGTATCTTTAAGGCAATAGTTAGAGAATCTACAAATAAAATTTTATCTTAAAAATATAAAATATTATTTTTGATCAAATAATAATTGCACAACTTTTTTCATAAAAACTTATTTGTTTTGGATGCTTAATCAATATCATTGAAGCACTGGTTAACATTCTTCTTAAAAATATTACTTCTAGTTTGTATTATTTAATGATAATGTAAAAAAAATTCAATAATTAATAAAGATGAGGCAATGTTATCCGGTGTCCGGAGACACTGGTTAAGAAACAATATAATTAATGTGTCGCATTTAATTACCCTCAATTAAATGAAAAGTTGGTCAACTTAATTAAAATAGGAAAAGTTTGTATTCAATACTCTTTAAAAATCAGCTTAATCTATTTGATCATAATGTTTGTTCTTTTAATATGATATGTTTTATTTTTGGAATTGCAAATTTATTTTAGACTTTATAATTTCTTGTCTTAGTTTAATTGTTTCTACAACTTTTAATAAAAAAAAACAATAGAATTTTTCACCGGAAGAAAAAAATTCATGGAAAAGAAGTGGTTTAAGTAAAGGCTTTCCCTTGAATTGGTTTGAAATAAAAAAATTATTAATTAAAATTCACGGAAAAAAAAATCGGTTAGAGTGAAATTCACAGGAAGAAAGTTGTTGATATGAAAGGAATCAAGTGGATTAAAAAAAAAAATCAAAAAAAGTTCACAAGAAAAACAAATGAAAGGAAGTGCGTGTTGCGTTGAGTATGTGTAGCTATCTGACTAACTTTTTAATTGTGGTTAATTAAATACGACGCATTAATTATATTGTTCCTTAACCAGTGCTCCGTTTTAGGGCATTAGTTAGCAGCGCCGATAAAGATAATGTTATAAACTAATTATTATCTTTTTACCATTTTTTGTATTTTTTAATGTGTTTTAAAACCTTAAATGATACTTCAATTATACCTTCAAGTAAATGGTCATTTTGGTCTCTGACTCTGCACCTCGTTGTCATAAAGGTCCATGACTCAGGATTAAATACAAAATAGTTCCTAAATGTGCACTTCCATTATCAGTTTAGTCCCTGATGTTAAAAACTTCTGTTAATTGATGATGTGGCGTGCATGAGGTATCACTGGGACTAAAGTGAAAGTAGAAAATAGTCATTTTAGTCCCTGAACCGAAAATCAATATTTTCCCAAATCGAATCTCAAATCTTTAAATCTCTAAATCCCAAATTTAATCTCTAAATCCTTAAATTTTTAAATCTCATCTAATTCTCTCTTTGTTCAAAATCAATTTCATTTTTTATTTTTAATCGGTGGAGATTTGTGATAAGAAAGGAACATAGTAAACTTCAAATCTTTTATGCCGCCAATAAAAGGAGTTTAGTTTTTATTTTTTAAACAAAAGAAGTTTAGTTTATATGGTGTGAACTTTTATAATTAATGGCATATGTCATGTCAAATCTAATTTTAGTAAAAATATATGACGTTTCATAAATGTCAAACAAATTAGTATGCATTCAAAATTGGCTTAACCAAAATAGCTTCAACCATATCTTGCTTGCTACAAAAACAAGTAAAATTTGGTTATTTCTTATGAACATTAGAATTCAGTACAATGTAGAGAGTTAACAAAAAAAATGATTTTAAACAAAATATGGAATTAGATGATATTTAAAGATTTTGGGATTTAGAGATTTAAGATTCAATTTGACGATATTGATTTTTGATTCAGGGACTAAAGTGATAATTTTCTACTTTCACTTTAGTCTCTGTGACATCTCATGCACACCACCTCATCAGTTAACAAAATTTTTTAACCTGAGGGACTAAACTAATAACTGAATTGCACATTCAGGAACTACTTTGTATTTGATCATGAGTCAGGGACCTTTGTGACAACGAGGAGCAGAGTCGAAGACTAAAGTGACAATTTACTCTTATACCCCCAGTCACGCAATGAGTGACATAATTGTAAACAAAAAATATTGTTTCAAATTCAATTTTCTATGCAATATAATTTACCCCTTTTTTTTTTTATCAATTTTATGTTTTAATTAATATTACTTACATCATTTTCAATTCAATATCTTCCATTTTATATTTATTGTAATGTTGAACTCACAAATATCTCACAAATGTTTAATATGAATACTTTAGTATAAAAAAAACTCTCTCTCTCTCTCTATATATATATATATACATTCATCCTTAAAAATAAACTTTTTTAAGTTTTTCTTTTGTCCATTTTTAAAGATATCTTTCAAATTTAAAAGTGCATTAATTATTTACTAATATACTCTTATTTAGGTTATATAATTTTCTGCAATATATGATAAATACACTATGAAAAAATTAACTAATTTTCTTTCATTATGAGGGTAAAATTGTAAAACATTAAGAATTATCAACAAAATTAACTCAACAATCAACTTTCTTAATTCTCTTATTTTTAATTTAAAAAAAAAAACTCTTATTTTTCTCAAAAAGATCCTATATTTATGCTATATGTAGGAACATGGTAAGTACACAAGGGCATATTTTTCTCAAAAACAATCAACAGTATTTATAATAACGTAAAAAAAACAGTGTTTATAATATTAAATATAACATGGGCATTTTTGTCCAATAAAAATATTATAATTATTTTCACTTTTTACCATTTTTTTCCTCCTCTCTTTCTCACATATTTTCTTTTACCATTCTTTCTCCACTTTCTCACATGTTTGGTTTATATCAAATAATAGAACAAATGTATTCTATTTCTTTTGGTGGGACTTACTCAATAGAACAAATAATGATTTTTATATAAAATAAAAAAGAGCAAATGATAACAAGTGCTTTAAGCCATTTCAAAAAAAGAAAAAAAGTGCTTTAAGCGTACAACTGTTTACATGAACCATCATTTTAGAGTAGTCACTCACACTTGCTTGAATACTTTATATGCTGGCCATTGTTTAAACTTTAAATACTTGCCTACTTGTTCTACTTTTTAGGTCCCATTTCTATATTTTTCTGAAAAGATCCAAGTGTATCTCCCAGTAAACGTAGGTTTCCACCAACACAAGAATGGGAAAATTTGAGTAATTTTTAGGTCAAGGAATAAATAAGCCTAAACGAAGTGAGGAAGTTATATTCCAGATATTTCTTGCAAGTTTAGCTGCACTACTCTTATGCTCAACAAAATAGTGTTTTATTGATTGTTTTGCACACGGGGGCTCCACAAAATAAACAGAATTTCATGAGCAGCAGTGTTACACCTAATCATTGTTAGAGTGCTTGTAATCACACTCATCAAAAGGCTGAAGTACTGTGTGTATAAATTGATCTTTAACCTCAAACTGTATATTAATTAATATCAAACAATTTACATTACTAGTAGTATAACAAAAAGGCATGAGAAGTCTAATTTAAAAAAGAGCCAACTAACTGTGCACGAAATCAATAAATAAAAAAGAATACAAGGTAATATGCAAGATTATCACTTCTGCACTGAAGTTGTGGAAGTTAAAGTTATGGTACATTTGAATGTTCAACTCTCAACACATAAAGCTACAATACCCTTAGTAGAGTCAGGTTGAGAATAGGAATCGCATGAAGCTAGGAATCGCATGAAGTGCGAGCGAGCTTCCAGCAATATGTTATGTACAAAAGAAGATTGTCCAACAACCAACCATATGAGAGAATGCTCATATGTGATATTACTTTCAAGTTTCAAGAACACAACCAACAAATTACTTTCAATTTCAAATTAAAAGATTAAAAGAACACTGCACAAACACCCCTTTTTCCAGCAAGAAAGATATGGGGAGGATAAACAAAAATAAAAAAAATCTTATCGTATCATAGTGTTACTAAAATTCAGTTGGTGTTCCGAAATTTGAAAACTGCGAATTAATCTCCCACTTGTGTACTTGAAATACATCTCTGTGGCCTTGCATTTGTTCTTTTGTCAAGGAGCAGTAGCAAGCCCGTACTGTCAGTTGGTAGCCCAAACATATACCTACAGCAGTCGCAAGCATTTCAGATGATGGACAATTTTGCTCACAAAAAAAATAGATGATAGACATTTTTGTCAAGCATTATCATTATTCGGATATACACAACAGTAAACATAACCTATGCTAAGCATGATATCCTTAACACTCATTGTAACACACTCTATTCTATAGTTGGAAATTGGAATTCATGTACCGCATGATTTAGTGGGACCGATTTTCAAAAATAGTGAGGGTTGGTCCATTTGAATTTCAATCAATAGAAAAGTGTGTCGAAAAAGAGTTTTACAGAATGTGTTCTAAGCACTCCTCTAAAAAACATGATAGCATAATTAACAGGCGTCATCAAACTGAACTTCGGTAATAATTTTATAGGGTAGTTTCACAGGGCATCTGTTTTGTTTTAAACCAGGACGCATAATTAACAGACAACTTCGCAGTGGAATTGCTATTTAAGTATTATGCCCAAGGTATGAATCGTATGGTCGTATGGTTTTACGGTCTTAACACCCCTGGGTGTGTTCGTGTATGGCTGGAATTGGGGGTGCAGCTGGGATCCCAACGATAAATCATGGGAGCGAGGGAATCGTGTGAATCTGTTATTGGGTTTCTCAGATATGTTTTCGTGGGTAGGGTCTGTGACCCGGTTCATTAAACGCATCTTTTGCGATTTAAAACCCAAAATAACACTTTAAACACCTCATTAGCTGTGACTACAACAGTTTGTTTCATAACAACTAATCCTATATATTAGTGATAACTGTCCAATTTTCTATGTGTACGAACTCCCTCTCTAACGTGGTTTTCAGCTCTATTTTGGATATAGGAGAAGATCACTATTTTGGATATAGGAAAACATTAGTTTCCTCTTTCTAACACCGGCAACATTAAGTGTGTTAAGTCATCGGCAACATTAAGTCTGTTAGTTTAGAAAGAACAACTAATCCTATATATTAGTGGATAACTGTCCAATTTTCTATGTGTACGAACTCCCTCTCTAACGTAGTTTTCTACTCCCTTTCTCACCCTGCTTTGTTTTGGATGCAAGAGAACAAAGTTCTCTTCTTCGCTACTGTTTGCACAGTGAGGCTCAAGTGACTTGTGATTATGATTACATTATGATGTTTTGGATTTGCTTATGGGGAGTTCTTTAGTTGTTTGTGGCATTTGTGACTTCTGTATGATTTATGTTTTGAATCTTATCCTGAATTTGAGTTTATATAGATTATAGAATTTTGGGTGTGATTTGAAGTTTTTTTACCCAATTATGTCGATTTATATGCATACATATGATTCTATATGCATGTATATAAAAATTTGTGAAATTGGTAGGATCTTACAATCCGTGCTACAATCTCCCAATTCACGACCTTATGACCCCTCCTCAATACTGCGCAGGATCTCAACTAACTACTTTGGTTCCTAGTCTAAAAAACATGATAGCATAATTAACAGACATCATCAAACTGAACTTTGGTAATAATTTTTTAGGGTATTTTATAGGGTAGTTTCACAGGGCATCTGTTTTGTTTTAAATCAGGAAGCATAATTAATAACAACATGACAGTGGAATTGCTATTTTCGCAGGCCTATGCTTTGATGGAACTGTATCAATATGGAATCACCAACTTTCAAAAACTACCAAAGTTCCAAAAAAAAACAAAAAGTACAGTAAGAGCTTTTCTTTCTAAACTAACAGACTTAATGTTGCCGGTGACTAACACACTAAATGTTGCCGGTGTTAGAAAAAGGAAACTAATGTTTTTTTTGAAGAAGCTAAACTAGCCCACCGAAATTGGTACCGAGGAGAATCAAACCTAAGACCTTGAAGAGGAGCACACTACAAGGACCCAAGCCAACAGCTCCAGGCCATTAAAGAGGAAACTAATGTATATAGAAGGGAGTATGAATTTGTGATAATGTTAGTACAGTGCATGTTGGGAGCTTTATTTTTTATACCAACAATTAAGAAGTGTTATCCCATATGCACTTTGAAAACCAAAGCTAGATGCTATGAAGTTTCAATGGCAACTGGTGAACTTTCAAAGATAAAGACATGGTTGAATGTTTAATATTTTTTATTTTTTGTTATGCCTTATCTTTGAAATAACTTATAAGCATAGGCCACTTGAATTCAAAAGAACTACCTTCTCAATAAAAGGACTTCTGGGTAAAGTAGTTATGAGAATGATGTATTATTTCAATCTCACATCACTAGGCTACACAGTTAGTAACAATCAGTGTTGTCAAATATCGGCCATGGCCAGTCTGTAAAGTATGGCAGTGCCATGGGGTTTTATGGCGGCTTAAAATGGTGGAATTTTAGCTTTCCGCCATCGATAACACATGTAACAATGACAAAATTACAAATAATTTTATGTATGTTCTGAGTAGTCAGGAAAAATGTTAAGGTCACTTACTTGCTTTGGTGAGCTTTGTTTCTCCAAAAAACAATTGATGTGATCCACTAAACACAAAAAAAAAAAAAAAGAGAGATGAAATGATGTGAGTGCCATTGCAAAATCTACCATGAAATGTATTTTTTTTTTCATCAGGGATTGAATCAGTACAAAACTGCATGCATTGCCAGATCACACACATACAGTAGATCAAAGTATTTTTTGTGAGGGGGGAAGATCGGTATACAAAGGCAATGTCTATAATAACCTAGATAACGTTTACATACAGGGAAACTGAACCTTTAGAGGGAGCAAGGGAGATACAGTAAACATTAATAATTTATTTTTCTTTTGTTAAATAACACTTGTTTTTTTCATTCATTCATTTCAAAATTTAGCTTCCAATTAAGGCATGTTTGAAAAATTGGAATAGATCGCTAGAAAACTTTGTTTGCTGAAAGACTTCTGCGATAAATCATTAGTTGAAAAGCAAACAATGATGAAATGGCAGAAAAGTGTGCATTTCATTGATATTAATAATTTTGATTTATAAAATTACCTTAAAAATTGAAAAGTATCGAGATCTTGCAGGCTTGCTCGTACTCATTTTTCTTTGCGGTGACATCTCTTTGCACAAATGCTGAGCTATTTCTTTCAATAACACAACCTGTGCTTTATCTGTGCTCATTGAAATGATTGCCTGCCTCATTGATTCCCTATCAGCCTCAAGTGCCTGAAGCCTCATGTAAAGCTTCTTAATGTAGGGATCTTCGAAATCAGCATGATGATTCCCTGATTCCTTTGGACTGGTTGCATAATCATCGAAAACTCCAGCTTTGGAACCTGTAAAGCCATTATCCGGTGCCCCAGAATGAACAGAGTCAATTGTATAAATTCTGTCACTCGTATCATCACCTTCTGAAGCATTGTCTACTTTCTTCAAATTTGAATTGTCCTCTGGTTGAGAGAAATAATCCTTCTTATACTTGTTATTGTTCTTGGGAGACTCCGTAGGGAACTCGGAACCTATTTCTTTACACATCCCACCGAACGTTGCTGAGTCAGAGGAAAATTTCCTCACGTGGCTTGTCAAATTTGGAGATTGTCCAACAATTACTTTCTCCGTAACATTTTTTCCAATAAAATCACCATCTACCTGGCTGTAAGTGGGAGTTTTCTCCATTTGAGAAATCCTATTCTCCAAGCTCCTCAAACAGTCATTAGGAGTTTCACCAAATGCATATTTTTCAATATCAGTGTCGTCATTATCAGCATCCATGCCATTATACATGACATTACATTTTAAAGGAGGGTATTCGTATGGAGGAATATCATCATATTGATCACCTTCGACCTCATCCTCGGTGTACCCAAAACTCATCATCCTGTGTTTATAAGCCTGAACTTCACACGTAAGCGACTGAATTATCTGTTCTCTCTTATACAACAAATCTTCCAAAGACATAAGTTCCTCCTGATCATGCGTCATTTTCTCCTCTGCAAAACGCTTAAACTGACGAGCTTCCATTTGAACTTCCGCTTTTTCCCTCTGCAACCTCAAAATCATCGACATTGCCTCATTCGCAGCTGTGGATGCAGAATTTCTCTCCTCCTCCAACTCCTCATTCAAATCCTGAATCGTTCTCTGCTGCATACTAACCATCTCACGTAACACCACACATTCATTAACAATATCAACCCGCGCAACCGAAGACACAGGTAATTCACTATCCAATTTAAACTCATCGTGCTTCCTCTTAACAGAACGCATCCATTTCTCAGAACATTGATCCACCAAGGAACAACTACATCCACAATCACAACATTTCAACAAATCCCTTGGAGATGGAACTTTTTCCGAATCCATCGATCAAAACCCACTCAAAACCTTCCAACAATCCGAAAATTACAACCAATAGCTTCAATTTTCAACAAAATGACAAATCAGGTAACAAAAATCATCAAAATTCTTCAAAAATCAAAAATTTCTTCCAACCATCAACCATTCTCTTCCCCTACCTTCATGCCACCCACCTTCTCCAGCAAATCAACAAATCACACACAAAAAAAAACCTAAAAACAAAAATAAAAAACACAAAATTAAAACCAAATAACAAAAAAAATTAACAAAATTACAATTTCATCTACAATAAAACCTAAACCCCAATAATAAAAATCGATTCTTTTCAATTTCACCTAAAATTAACCTAAAATCCTACTTTCCCCAAATTTGACGAAAATTTCAACGAACAGAAAACGAAATGGAAAATTACTAACCTTGAAGGAGACGCCGTCGGAGAATCAACGGCAGCCGGCGGCGAAGGTCGCCGGAGCGGAAAACGGGAATCAATTTCCGGTAAAAAGTTCAGAAAATGAAAAAAATTACCAAATAAAAAAAAAGGAAAAAAGATAAAGAAAAAAAAATAAGAAGCTTCTAAGAATTGGACAAAACCCGAAAAGTGTGAAATTCACGTTTGCTTGAAAACAAAGAATGAATGAATGAATGAAGGAGCGGGAATGGTGTTTGGTGGGAACAATGGAAAAAATTGAAGGAAGAAAATAAAAGTGAGAAAATTTTTTATTTCAATTTTCAAAGCTCTAATTTGATTTTTAAATTTTTTTATTGGGAAGTGTTTTTTTTATTTTGTTTTATCTTTGTAAGAATTTTTGTGTGATTTAGTTTTTTTTTGGTAGGTGATAAGTCACAAAAAGAATGAAAGGTGAAAAATTGATGATTGAGGGAGTGATCTGGTTTCTAAAAAAGAGAGAACTGTTTTGTTGGAGTTTAGATTAGATTAGATTTACAACTAATTTTTTTACCTTTATTTTTTAGAATATGCTATTTTATATTCTTTTACTTTTTTTTTTAGGGAATTCTTTTACTAAAATTATCTTATTTTACAATTGAATTTTGTATTTGTTTTTTTCTTCATTGGGCTGAAAAAACAAAGCTCTTGAGTGAATTGAAAGTTTGAGTGTTGTTGGGTAGTGTAAAATTCACTTTGGTTTGATACATATTTTGAAATAAAAGTAAATGGGTAATTATTGCTTTTGTACGTTCAATTTGTGAATTAAAGTTTATTCAAACTTATTTTCACTGACAAAAGTTTATTCAAAGTTAAGTTTGCAAACTTGAGTTTGAATTTGAATCTAGTGTTTTGTTTGTTTTGATTTTTTTCCTCTCATGTTTACTCAAATAAAAATTATTTTGGGTTTTTGTTTTTTGCCATTTTTGTTTCATTTGTTAAGAATATTGGAGAGTTTAAAATATCACTGTTCATTATATTAGACTAAAAACAATTGTGTTTGAACACTAGTATATCTTTATTTCAAACCCTTTAAATATTCGCTACTTCTCGTAGTTCAACGTCTACTTTTTGTTTGATATAAACTTGTGACAAACATTTAAATATTTAATACAACAACATTAAAAAGATAGAAAAGTTTTTTTTTTTTTTAGGGAAAAAAGATAGAAAAGTTGATTGGTTTGATGTGAGGCTTTTATAGCTTATATTATCTCTCTTTAAGAAATTTCACATATTAAGAAATGCAATTAATATTGTATAGAAAATAATAATCATGAGTTATTTTATAAAAATATCCTTCTTTAATGGCATAGAAAACATAGATTAAAAGAATTGAGAAAAGATAAAGTAATAAATAGTAAAGAACATAATAGAAAAATAAACATTAATAATTCATTGATATTGTAAAATGACATATAATTTAAAACAAATAAAATTTATTAGAATATCATATAGTTAAAAAAAAAAAAAAATGGATATGAGCTGAGCCAACCAAAAAGTCCATTTCGATCAAGTATGAAGTGCTGACCATTATGTTAAATTTGTGATTAGACAATATTATAAATAAATAACTAATAGTATTACTTAAATATTGAATAAACCAAAATTATTATACTGAAAATGTAAAATGATATAAATTTTAAAGTTTTTAAGAAGTTTTTTTCTTTTGCAAATATAACAATTATTAAAAGTTAGATAAGATAGTTTTTTAAAGAAAGTTGGGTAAGATATTTACTTTAGATTTTCTAGGATACAAAGATTTAGGGTTTTAAAAGAAGAAGGAATAAGTCAATATTTAGTCAAAAAAAAAAAAAGGAATTAGTCAATATATGTTTTGGGAATAACGACTTGTAGTTTATAAAGCTACGCAAATATTCTTCCAAAAAAAAAAAGAGTATTTATCTTCTAGTTTATACTCTTTTTGAAAGAGAGTAGGACAAAGTAAGATTCTATATTGTGTTGATAAAATTCTCCAATTTTGTGTTGAATTTGAAACAGCTATAAAATCCAGGAGGACAACGAGGAAAAGAAGAAATAGTTTATAAGCCTTAAATTAGCAATTCTAGCTAAAATTTGAAGTTGCTTATGGCATACCACAACTTGTTGACTATGATAATCTTTAGCTTATTTTCTGTAAACTTGACCAATCCGTTTTTAGTTATATGACATTAAATATTTATCTTGTGATGAGATATGGTATGAATAAAAAATATATACTATCTTAGGTATAAATAAATAAAAAATCACAATTAGAACCTATACATTGAAACTTCTAAAAATCACAATTAGAGGCTATGTATGGTGCCATTTAGGGTGGGAGACCACATTAGGTCTCCTACCGTAAGAGACCCCTTTTTTTTTTTGAGGATAAATTTTTTTTTTGGACAGCTTAAATTACTTGATTTTGCAGGTGATGTAGATTGGTTACCTAGTGTAGGAGGTAAAAAAGGATATAAATAATTGTTATCTGGAGAAATGTATCTACTACTTCTCCATCGTTTGGTACCTGAAACCATACAACCCTCCCAAACAGAAACAAAGTACGCTTGGTTGTGTTGTGATAGTGTGTTCGTACTTCGTATTGCTACGCCTTGCTTCATTAGGATGTGAAGTTGGAGATCTGAAACCAAAACGTGTATTGAGTTCGGAGGAGTAGTGAAGAAACCTTTCAAAACCATTGAGTTCATCACTCCCAAACCATTGTTATTAAAAAAACTCAAGTTGTAGAATATATAGTCTAGGTACCGTTTGACCCGACTTTTTTTTTTTCTTCAGTTTCTCTACATTTTTAAGAAGAAGTTAGACCAAACACAATATCAATAACGTACCTTTTAAAAAAAGTACTTTTTTTAGAATGTATAAAATTGAATGGAATGAGTTTTGACCAAAAGTTGTTGAATGCTACTTCAAAAAACTACTTCTCGACAATTTATTTCACAAGCACCTCTCTTTAACTCACACTGACAACCTTTTCTTTTATTTTTTCAAAATGTTTTTTTCTTCCATTTTATTTTATTTTATTGAACGGGTCCATTTAATTTTTTTTAAGGAGGGTCCATTTAATTTTATTATCTATTTTGAAGCAATTTTATTATCTTTTTATCACTTGTATATTAATTTCAATATCTTTTAATTATCACAACCTCGCAAATATTTTTATTCACGCTGTCGTTGAATGACACCGACTATTTTTATTTCCTTTCTTCAACCTCGAAAATATACACACACATCAACGTTTAGAGTAATGCTTTATGTCTGTCTCTCTGTTTTTTTGTTACGCTAATGCGTATAATTTTTTTTAGTGTTGCGTAATGCGTGTAATTATTTTTATAAAATTTTGATTTTAATTAAAAGTACAAGTGTAGTTGACTAAAAAAATTATACTACTTATATATATTTTACACATTTGTATTGTAACAAACTATGCATATCTTTTTCTTATTAAAAAAACTAAACATATCTTTTTCAATGACACCAACTATGTAACAAATATAATATTATATAATCCAAATTCTTATCTTTTTTACTGACACTAAAAATATGGTATTCTTATAACAAATTTTGTTATAGAGTATAATTGAAAGAAAAAAAAAAAGGTGGCATATCTTATGTGATATGCGACCATTTTCACTAATCAAACAACAAAAGATCATAGTTGCAACAACAACACTCCACAGCTTTATTCGAATGTGTGGAGTTGAAGATGAAGAGTTTAATAAATGTGATGTTATCTCTGAATATATGATTGAGCGTGATGTAAGATTTTTACATGTCATAAACTATTTACACGCAAGTATAATAGGATCGTTTTCGCAGGGAGTTGCGTATTTCATAAGCATTTTCACAATATTCATCACGTTAAGTGTTTGGGTATAAATTGTTTGTTTGTGTAAAACTATTGTTCTATTCGACATAAAAGTAAAACGAGAAGAGATAGG
>Ga0315915_1003490_pt1 | contig 19898 bp, 14 predicted proteins | sample MpolbnodulesMG_FD_207738 | JGI IMG/M metagenome (GOLD analysis project Ga0315915, IMG submission 207738) | Medicago polymorpha root nodule microbial communities from Los Angeles, California, United States - branched nodules | ecosystem: Host-associated > Plants > Roots > Nodule | place: USA... | reverse complement strand
TATAGCAAACAGCAAACGTTCGTGATAGGAATAACAAAAATTTGCCAAGAATAGTTGTTGAAAAATCCCTATAGAGTTAGTGGATGAAAAACGTATCACTGCCTAAAAAATTATAATGTTGTTTGATTTTTCCTATGTCTGTACAACTTTCAAAACAACGCTATTCAATTTTAGAAACAACATTATAAATATTATACAGTATAACAAAAAGGAAAGTATACTCACAGTTTCAAAGTCGTACTCGACGATTAATAATTAAACAGGGGTATTAGAGTAAAATTAACCATTAGGGTTAGGTTAAAATTAGGGCAAACATTTGCTTCCGGGTTAACTTTAATAAATAAGAGATAAGGCAGACTTGTTTTGTTCAAAAAAATAGGAGATTAGGTGTGATGTGTTGAGAACATTTCAAAAAAAAAAAGGAGATTAGGTGTGATTTTGTTGAGAAGGAAAAAATAGGGTTAATAATTAAATAGGGGTATTAGAGTAAAATCAACTATTAGGGTTAGGTTAAAATTAGGGCAAACATTTGCTTCCGGGTTAACTTTAATAAATAAGATATATATATATATATATATATATATATATATATATATATAAAAGAGATAATAATAATTTTTATGAAATTTTGATTTTGATTAAAATTATTTGTAACTATAATTTTTTTTCATTTTTATTAAAATTATACTTATCTTCTACTCCAAACAAAATTATATTTTAATTTTTCAATGACATAAACAATATAACATATAACATAAATTATTATATTTTTGAATGACACCGACAATGTAACCTTGTATTAATCAAATTTATTTAAGGGTATAATTGAAAGTGAAAAAACCAATCTAAAACTAGTATATATGTCATAAAAAATGCACATGATGTAATTATTTAAAAATATATTATTTAATTGTTTTTTTAGGGAAAATATTATTTAATTATTATTTTTTGTTTTCTGTGAGTGCATTCAAAATATGTGTTCATATAAGAATTATTATGTTCATGATATGATAGACCAAAATTTATTTGCTCTCATGCATCCAATTATTAATGGTTATATAGCTTCTTTTGTCCACCTCATTTCTCCCTAGTTATTGTGTTTGAGTTAGTTCCTTCCACTTCTGTCTCCATGGAAACACTCTCTATCTCTTGTTAGATGAGAAATTTTAATTTCGGTGTTGACAAACATGTTTGCAATGCGAAGAAGTTCGATTTAACATATGCTGGAATAAAAATCTCAGAATTAGGTTTTTTTATAAGAAATTTGTTAAAGCTGGTGGTATTGTCTAGAATCTTAGATTGTGTACACAATGTGAAAAGTATTCGGAGACCGTTAAAATTGGGAAAAGATCCTCTCCATTTAGCAAAATAAATGGAGTATACAATTTGAAGAGAGATACACACATAAAATATATAGTGGGTTCCAACATTAAGTGGGTCCCACCACCATTAACTACTTTTTATCTTTTTCATATTTTTGTGTGTCTTTATCTTTCGAAACGGTAGAAATGGAGAGGATCTTGACTCGATAAAACACGAAAATGTTCAATGAAATTTTGATGATGGTGTCAGAAGGCAAAAATTTAAGAAAAATGCTAATTTCAAACTCTCAAACAAACGCCATTTAACACACGCGTGTATATGCTTCCACGTCTTAAAAAAATTTCAACCCATTACCTGTTAACTAGTTCAACAAGTAAATGTTTTTTATTTCTCACAACTTCACTCAACTTTCTACAAACTGTGATCCTTCACCGTCACTTTGACTATAGGCTATCACAGAAGGAGAACCCCTTAGCCTCCAGAATCATCTCTTACAACTTTCGTCTTGTTCTTTTTCTTCGGGTAAGAATCCAACTATGTGTCGCAGTTTCATCGACGGCGGTGCAACAACGTCGCAAGGGTGAATCATCGTCGAGATTTGATTGGTATCTGAATCGGTGATAGAAAATTGATAGCCGTGAAAGATACAGAGACTTTTTGCGGCGGTGACAATAGCGGTGTTAGTAATCATCATCGTGAATCCCATGGTGTGCTGAAATGAGGGATCACGACAGACAAACGATGCCGATGAGGATAAAAAAAACTTTGATTTTCACATGTTCAAACTTCAAACAGTGTTTAATCGAAATCCCAATACAATAAAAGAAAAAACAAAATAGAAATTGAAAATTGAATGAAAAGTTGGAAGTGACAGTTTAAAGAGAGGTATATATTTTATTTTAATTTTAATAGGTTGATGATGATGATGGTTTCTTGTAAAAATGGTGGACGCTGAGGGCAAATTAAAACCCAGTTAAAAACAACAAGTTTGCAAGTACAACCTGCACAGCCGGTATCCAAAAACACAAGTTTGAAAATAGGATGACGTGGTCCAATCATAAAGAGTGTGCTTAAGGGAGTGTGTTTGAGCGTTTGTCAGTAGCAAAACCGTTTGTTATAGGTTTTTAGGACTTTTTTTAAATAATCACTTATAAAAATATTGTATCGGTTGGTTACGATTAAAAAAAATTAGAATCTAAAAAATAAAACTAAAAACAGTTTCGTATCGGTTGGTTACGAATAAAAAAAATAGAATATAAAAAATAAAACTAAAAACAGTTTCAAATGAGAAACTATTGAGGACTAATTTGTTATGGATTAAAAGAAAAACGATTTTCATGATGACTAATTTAGATTTTTTTTAGAGATTTTTAAAAAAATTAAAATTTATTTTGTTTGGATGCATCTGTATAAAATGAATTTTCTTTATTAATCTTTGAACACTTATTTTCTCTCTCCTATAAAAAAGATCTATTTTTTGAGTCGATATTCTTAAATCTTCTCTTTTGAAGCTATTTTTTACATATTTTTTAGATTATGTTCTTTTAAAAAAAACAGTTCCACTAAACATACTCTCCCGCTCCCCCATAAAGGTGAACCAAACTTGGTTGCATCGACACATTGGACAAATAACAACCATGCAAGTGAGATTGAACACCACATCTTCGTCAAAAACCATAATGCATTGAAATTATGAGATATTTCACTTATATGTTGTTCAACCTCAACTCTTCTATCTAATGTGAGATGATCCATGTCCTTGATCCAACACTAGAAATCTCTCCTGCTCCCTCATCAAGTCGAACCAAAATCTGATACCCCTGTTGGACCATGAGGGGCGGTTTCACTGGGTTGGACCATCACATTGAGCTAATAGCAACCACACAGACATCTTCACCAAATACCTAAACTACATCAGATAGCATGCTAAGATGATAGTAAAAGAGAAAAGAAGAAAGTAAGATACAAGCTTAAAATATTTATGAATGATGTATTTTGAGGAACTAGAGTTAATATATGTAGTCTTAACCTCCCTCTTTATAATATATTGGACATTGCAAGACTTGTTCAAGATGTTTGACTTAGGCCAACTCCAATAATTTTATCATCAATGAAATTTAAATTCTAATATCTTTGTTTCCCTACAGACGAATTTCCCCTTAAAGCTAATATGCTTGGTTGAGAGAGAGTTTCACCCCTCAACTTCAGCAAGGATTCTCCATCCAAGCTACTACTCTTGGTTGCGAGAGAATCTCATGCCCTCAACTTTGACAAACTGCAATCGCTGCAGACACAATTATACTTTTAATGGTCTCGCAAAAGTCCACGTTAAACCTTTGATTAGAAACCAATGGATTATATGAGTAACAAAAAAACAAGGATTCGGCCACAAGATTCTCCTATACACAATGGTTTGTTGGCGTGTTGATTTTATGGGCATTTCCACAAACACATAAAAAATGTCCTTCACCAAATGAGAAAAAACACCAACATAATGCAATAGATATCAAAATGAGGAAATATGAAGTAATAAAAACACAATGTTGCCATGGTGGTTTCCGAGGTGGCGCTCGGATGCCGTGTCAGCAATTGAGATAACAACCCTATCAACAAGATCCAACGACGGTGGATGAGGTGGAGGACAATCAATTATAGAAATCTTTGGGACAGTACAACTTCGCGGGGGTGAAAGCTTTTCGGGGGAGAATTCAATTTTGGGGTGGAAGTGGTTTGGAGTCGAAAGCGATTTAGGGGAGAATCCGATTTCAGGGTGGAAGTGATTATGGGCCAAAAGCGATTTGGGGTTGAAAGTATGTATTGACATAGCGAAGGTGTTTGTGAAGTACGATGAGCCAATTGTAACACGATGAATATGGATATGAGAGGCACTATACACCACTCTACCTCAAACCCTAGCAGAGGGAAGGAGGGAGCGGCACACAAAAACCTCAACATTGTAATATTTATCGCTCCACATATACATTGCAATTTTGCTCGTTTCAGCTAACCTTACATGTTAACGCATCATAAGTGATTGTGCTTATGAGTCACATACATGTTAACACATCATAAGTGATTATGCTTATGAGTCAGCTCCCCATGCCAACATAAACAATTTACTTATGGCAACTGTTCTAGATTGAAATTTTAAGCTAACCCAAGTCAAAAACCATCCTTCAAATTATATAAGCCTCACGTCATCACCTATCAAGAAATGTTTCATTTCAAACCTCCCACTCACCTCAATCACATACACACTTAAGAATGAGAGTGTTTACAGATACACGTCCTCCTCAATGGAATACGACCAAAAACCTCCATTAACAAAGCATTTCTTCCATCGGTCTACTATCACTAAAAATACCCTTTAATTAATGATAAATGTGAATTATGATCAGAACGTGAGTTTTATATATCCATACATCTAAATGGAAAAATGGAAATAAAAAAGAGTGAATCTTCAGCGTGGCTTATCCCCCAGGTCATCAGCAACTCATTAAAATAATATAAGAATCCAAATACAAAAAATGAAATGAAAATGAAAGGGGGCAGAAAATCGAGATTCCTTGATTATGTCTGTTTGTCAATTTTTTATTTTACTGATTTTTCATTTGGCTCTTTCTGAACTCTCTGAGCATCTCATGATTCTCATAGTCTGGATGCATCGATTCTGCTCAATCAAACAACTATTAACTAATGAGTTTCATTTGTTTATTAGTGGAGTAAGATGAATTTTCCCTTTCCACTGCCCAACATGTCAAAAATATATTATAACCACTAATTAATTAATATTACTACCAGCCATATTAGACTAGTGTTATGAACACATAACTATATTACAAAGAATATGAGTAATTAAATTATGAGTGTCGTCAAGATCTAAAAAGAGACCAAAGGTTTAGAATTTACTACTTTACGTCTTTTATGATTTATTTTATTTTATTATAAACCAAAAGTATCCTCTATGTTTATGTTGAAACTAATCTCTCAAGATATTTGAAATCCAAAACTTATATATTTCAACTATGTGTTTCTGTATGGACCGACCATGGATCAAACCCTGGACCAAATATCTGAATTTGAATTGGACAAATGTGACTATTCACCAATGTCATAACATTATTAACATGTCATTTTATTATTTATTAATTTGATCACAGAAGTCCATCAATTTCACATTTCTTTAAATTAGCGTGACACATACTCCTAGTCATTGTATACTAGTACTATGAACACATTCAAGGTTTTCCGTATTGATTTCATATCCTGATTTCAAATCAAAATATACTACTAATAAGATGCTTAGAGGTAACTAAGAAATACGAACTATTGAATTATAAGTACCCCACAACAATAAAATTAACGTGACTCAAGGCCCCAAATTTCCTGAAAGGTCTTTGTCCAAAGCAAAAACAAGAACTATAGTAGATTATATTTATTTATATAATGAAAAAATATTAATAATAGGTAAGATGGTGATAGATGAAGTAGAGGACCATGGATGCAGAAGTGAGGGGACCAAAACTTCGATTAGAGTTTCCCCACCTTCAAAGGAAAGAAACCAAAAAATTTAGTCACACGTACGTACTATACTCAAGTACTCACTTGTTAAAATGAACCAAATCAAGAAACAATCATCGTGGATGAATGAAGTAGCAGATCAATATATGATGATGAGACAAATCATTATCTGCCATCCACGTTACATGCATTTTTATCATTTCAATTTACAACTAAAAAAATTCAAATTGTAACACCTTGCTAGACCATTAGAATCATAGTTCTAAATTGTGGTCTGCAGTTGCAACGGTGTCACAATTGCAATTGCGGCCACATTGACCATTTTTGGTTACATTTTATTGCAGTGCAACCGCGACTGCAATTTAAAACCATGACTAGAATGACATGAGGGTAACGAGGAGATCGGCAAAAGCACCAAGAATGAACTTGTGAGTATTCTTTGGGTTGAGAGCAAGGTAACAAAGAAGCAACTCATGCAAGATGTTCCAATTTGATTTCACATCCATCAACTCCGGTCGCGCCTCCACCATCTCTTGCATCGATCTCCTAAAATCCATATAAGGATCAGGCGAGTAGGTCGGTACTGCCACGCTTCCGTTGAACAAAACCTCCTCTTTCTCTTTCTCCTGTTTCTTCTCACGCTTAGTACTATTGGGCTTATCCAGCAATGGTACCGAAGAATGTTGGATGCAATCTGTGTTTGTGTATTCAATTAATGAGTTAGAGCTACCGGGGGAGGAGAAGAAAAAGCGTTGAGAGGCGAAGGCTGCTGCGAAATCTGCTGGCTCAGGTTCGGGTTCAACTTCGAGTTCGAACGAGGTTGATGTAGTGAAGGTGGTAGAGAGTGAAGAGGAGCATAAAGTGTGGTCAGAGGTTAAGGAAGGGTCATAGAGAGAGTTGAAATTCTTGATCATAGTTGATGGGGAAGATGAAAGTGTAGATGAAGAAGGTTTGTGATGAATTTGATGATGATGATGTTGATGTGAGGAAGCTTCACTGATAGTTGTAGAAATTGGACTTGTGGGTGGAGATTTTGATTCAAGAGTTGAATTTGAAAAACAAAGGTTGAGGTTCCTCAGATTTCTTGTGCTTGGCATGTTTCTATGTACTATGTAAAATGAAGATGTCAACATTCAAGAGGTCCTTTGCTCTATGATAATGTATATATAGTTGGAATAAAATATGTACATAAGAAAAATAAGTCTGTCATCAAATAATGATAATAGGGGAAAATTGCATACGTCGTTTAAATTATGTATTTGTAGGAAATATACTCTTCAAGTCATTTTTTCATTTCAGTTAGATTTTTAAGTTTCAATATATGCACCATTACCTCATTTTTACTTTTAGCTTAACTCCATAAAAAAATCTCACATGATTTTTTTTTCTTTTGACATTAGAAAATCAAATAATAATAATAATAATAATAATAATAATAATAATAATAATAATAATAATAATAATAATAATGATGATGATGATGATAATAATAATAATTTGTCTATAATGTGGTTTGAACATGTAGAGAGAAGACCTATAGATTAAGTAGTAAGAATGGTATATTAGATGGAGGATAGTCACGTTACAAGAGGTATATGAAGATCTAAAAAAACTATAATAAAAACTATTAGAAAAATTTGAAGATTAATGAGTTGGATTCAAATATGGTTTATGATACAATATTATGACGTAATTTGATCCATATAACTGATCTCACTTGGTGGGATAAAATTTAGTTGTTGTTATGGTGGTGATGTGATAAGTTCAAATAGACTTTAATTAAAATTATTTTTTCTAATGATTTTTTATTCAAAATTTAAAAACCCGAATTAAAATTAATTAGGTATCTTCAACGTCATTCAACTTTCTAAGTTTCTCAATATGCATAACAACGCACTAATTTCAATTTCGCTCACAAGAAGCTAAATATTTTGATTGGTAACCCTTGTTGGGTTAGAATGATATATGATTTGACTATGTTTATAAGTGAAAATAATTTTTACTTTATAAGTCGGTCTTGTATATGTTTTTTTTTGACAAAAAGTCCGTCTTGTATATGTTGAGTTAGACCTTATTCAAATTCTAATATAGTATCAAAACATATTTAAGATTCGTTGGACACTTGCTATCATATCACCACTATATGACCACTCAGGTCACACTTCAGATGTCCAATGATGACCATGAGTGGGTTTGCCGAGTGTCTCACATTAGATGAGATAACATCAGTCAGTGTATTTATAGATAAAGTTAATTTTATCTTTACAAGTCGGTTTTGTAAATGTTGAGTTATGTCTAATATAAATTATAATAACACCAATTATTATGATTAACCATGCTTCAATTTATTGTCCTGATCATTATCATCATAATTGCTAAAAAAATCGCAGATACATTTTTGCCTTAAAATAAACAGCTTAACATATAACCTAATGCACTATAGAGATCTTAAAATAAAAATAAAAATATCTTCTTGATGTTTTAAGCTTCTCTCTAGAATCAAATATATTATTAGAGTCCATGACTTCTTAAAAAAAAGCTTAAATACTCAAATGGTCCCTTAACTTGATTTCAAGTATCGGTTTGATCCCATAAGTAAAAAAAGGTCCGTTTAAGTCCCTTAACTTTAATTAAAGTATCGGTTTGGTCTCTTCTGTTAATTTAATTCAAAAAAACGTTAAGCTTAGGGACCAAACTAATACTTTGGTAAACTACTGAACTGATTTAAAACAAAGACGAGCGAGATCAACCAGCAAATCTCAAGGCATTTTGTGCAGGGACCAAACTAATACTAATTAAATAAGTTAAAGGACTAAAATTTAACCTTTTTTTAAATTAAATTAACAGAAGGGGCCAAACCTATACTTTAAGCCTAAAAAAAATTATCAGATGAGCACATGATTTAAAAAATGACTAGCTCATTGTATTGAAAATTCTTCCTTAAAATATGGTGTTGAAACTTATATTTAACATATAGATGATACTATAGAAAGAGAGATACAAATAACTTGAGATCATAAATAAAAGTATGAAATTTAAGGTGTTAATTTATGATGGTTGTTAAATAAGATATACATTCATGTCAAAGAAAAGAAAAACGTAAGATATACATTTTATATTACAATTGCATGTGTTGAAAATGGACACTGTTTCTTGGACCAATTCCTCACTTTTCTTCTAAGGAACGTAGCTACACGCTCCAATAATCTTTTGTCATCCACTTCATGTAAAAAATGATGAGAATGTAATTGGGAAGTGAGATTCTAGTAATATTTGTACATCAAATTTTTTCATGTTGTAAATTATTATTTAACTTTTTTTTGAAAGATAATAATTATTTAACTTGAACCCTTCTTTATAACATGTCGATACAAGGCTAAGAGAGCGCGTAAATGAAAGACTTGCATAGCCAAACAATTCGGTTTTGAGTATACCTTTGTTTGGGATGAAAGCAAGCATGCACATGGGGAAGATAACAAGAGGTATCAAACAAAAAGCAAAACACAAACAAGTTAAAAAATCATTAGACAATAAAACCAATAATTACAATCTTCAAGTGATATTATTATCTTTTTTGACAATTCAAGTCATATTATTTATATCGAGATGGTTTCATATCTCATAAGAAATGAATAAAAAAAAAATGAAATGAATGAATGTGAGAAAACATTAAAAGAAAGCTAGGATTCCAAATAAGAAAAGACAATCCTATAGTGCACCTAGATACTCATGGTTGGTCCATTTCATGCGGAGATCTACTATAAAATCAACACACATGAAAGTGATGTATCATACTCTATATATCGTTTCATTGTTTATGAGAAACATCGCAACAATGGCTTTGTCTCAAATTTGGTCCACCATAAGCTGTTGAATTAATAGTGCTCCATGTATGAGTTTATGTGTGTTGTCATTTCTAAATAATTTTCTAATAAAAAAAGTTACCACCATATAACACCATATTGTGAATTTTTCATGCAACCTATATCACGGTTATAATAATGTTTTCATATAAAATATATGAAAACCAACCCTTACATGATATCAAATCCGTTATAATTTAATTTGTTATGTTCCTATGACATGCAATATGTTGTCGTGATTTGGCTATAAGCCCTCTCTGTAATTTCTGTATGATTGGCCCCTACTTTCTCAAGTTTCTTTGATACTCATTCTTTGTTAAAACCGGCCCCTACATTAATATTTGACTACTTATGTACTTGACTAGTACCATGTTGAATTTATATATAGACTGCATAATCCACCTAGGGAATCTGAAATGTATTCTCATACTCTCGGCCGTTGGATGTAAATCAACGACAACAAGATCGTTTAAAAACATGAACCGGCTGTTTAATCTAGATTGTCTGATCTCAAATTAACAATGAAGATTAATCATTACATGAAATTTCGTAAACGTGCGGTTGTAGGAAAATCATTTTCTTATATTTTGACCGAAACTTTTGAAATAATCATTAACTATTTGTTCTTTTATGAAATTCGGAGGATGTGTTTGTCAATCAACAATAAAAGTTGCTTAAATCAATATTTTGGTCTCCCAAATCGTAATTACTGGACATTTTAATATTTAAAAATTGCAAAATAATAATTTGCTCTTTTTAAATTCAAAATATCAATTAATTTAGTGATTTAGTCATCTGAGCAAACAACTCTTTAGAAAACATCTAAAGAAATCAACGAAAAAACTACAAGTTAATGTCTTACCGAATCAATAATTATTGAGAATTAACTCAAAATTGAGGATTGAGAATCTGGCAAAATCAGGGCACGATTTTGGATTTCAATTTGACAAAAATCGGAACACGATTTTGCAGATAAGGTTCATATAATACTATAAGAATGGAAAAATCGGGACACGATTTCTCGGGATGAGATCTATAAAAGGCTTCATTCTTCATGTTTTGAGTGAGATTTAAGAAAGAAAAACTTGGGAAATCAAAGGAGGTAACTTTATGGTTGATGGTCTTTAGTAAGAGTTCTCTTGGGTTTGGAAACATTTGTAAATACTATGGGTGAGTGAAAATCATTGAGTGTCTTGTTCATCGATGAGATTGGAAAAAGGGTAGAAATTATGATTTGTTTTTTGTGAGCTTGTTGAAATTAATTTCTTGTAATCCTTTTATATCTCTTTGTAAAGAACTCATCGATAGTGGATTGGAGAGATCAATCTCTCCACAGAGTAGATCAATTTGGACCGAACTATGTAAACATTTCTTAGTGTGTTTGTTTCTCTTCTCTCTTTATCTTTTGCTTATGGTTTTGTGCTTTTAACTTGATTCCTAAATTAGATCTAGGTTTGTTATTGTTGTTGTTGTTGCTTGAGGTTATTTTGATATTGGTTACTATTTTCTTTTGCTCCACACATCTAAGTTTTTGGTGTGATTTTTGAGTTTGAATTCACAACAATAATAGATTAACATATTGAGCCTTTACAATTATTGTAGTAAACTCGCATCCAATGTCTCTGTCTGTTTGTTTTTTTTATTGCCCTAATGCGTATAAATTACAAACGATAGTTTTTGTGAAATTTTTCGATTAAAATTAATTTGATTTTGATTAAAATTATAGATATAGATAATACATATTTTGTACTTTCATATTGTAATAAACTATATTTATATTTTTCAATGTACCTATAATATAACAAATTTAAATTATATTTTTGAATGACACCAACAAAATGACATTCTTATGATCAAATTTGCTTTAGAGTATGATTGGACGAAGAAAAAGCTAACACAAAATGGTATACTTTCTTTATTTATAGTATAGATTTAGAAGAAAAAAATTAAACTTTTTATAATAAAAAATACACTAAACTAATTAAGACGTTCTTTTAATTTAAAGATGAGTCTTGTTAATAAGTGCTCCCTGACACTCTTTATGGATTCTAACAAAAGAAATTATTTCATAAAAAGTCAAATATTTAGATTTCTAATACATTGATTACACACATTTTTTTATAAAAAAAATTACCATTTGAAGGTTTTAAAGAGTGCTTCAAAGACACTCAATAACATTTTCATTTAAAGATTAATAGTCATTTTACGAATTCTCTCTCAAAAAAAAAAAAGTCATTTTGCAAATTTGAGACACTAAAAGTTATCTTACTCTTATAATTTCAATTATCAAAATGCTTGCTTACTCGTTAAAATTTTGAATATCTTCACACAAGAAGCAAAAAATAAACAAAAGACAATTTAAAAAAATTAAGTTCAATTTTCGCAAATAATATTGCAAATTCTCTCAAGACATACATCCGTTACATCAAAAAAACTAGAGTTGTTGTGATAAAGAAAATTCAAATTAACTATCCATAATTATAAATTATTATAACTCTCTGTCTTTTTTTCTTCTTCTTCTTACTACTCAATTATTCTAGTAACCGTGACAATATCAAATCAGAAGATAAATTGCTTAGAATGGACAAAACCTTTTGCTCCATTTTAAAATCTAAAAACTAACACAATTATTAATTTATGAACAACTAATATTTATTTAAACAAAATTAGGCAGCCTCTTCAGGATGATAGCCTTTTCGTTTTGAACTTTTGATGCGAAACAATATTGATTTTCCATCCTCAAATTATTTATCCTCTTCTAGGGGTGCAATAATACTTAATTTTTTTTTGGGAATATGAAATCAATTTGGAATTATCTTATCTTCTCTTCGTGAGCAGATCAGAGGATGAAGGACAAGCATCTGTCCTTAATATTTTATCTGTTTGAGAGTTTCCATGTATTTTCAAATATTATAAAAAACAAACATTTTCGTGGGTTCTGAACAGAGTTTACAACATTAAGGTCATATATAATATGGTAGTTGATATAAATATGTTACATGACCTAATTATTGTGCGTTTATGTGACAAGGGTCTTGCTCAGTCAGATATATATGTAGCATTGCTCTACTGAATCATATATTATATTATATTATATTATTTCAAAATCGACAGTTCTATCTGGTTGAGAAGAATTATTAATTTCTCATGTGATCGTGAGTTTAAGCATCAACAACTCGACACCCAGCATGCATATTCGTACTTGCTTGTTCTCTGGCTCGATCTTCTCTCTAGCTTTAATTTATGAACACATATAATAATGTTTTCAATAATATTCATTTCAATTACCACTGGGATTCGGAAAATTATATTATCAAGATATACAGGAAGATCTCAACATGATTGAAGCTGAATATAATTGTATATAGATTACACTTGCATGTTGTCTTTTCAAACTAAATTAACTTTGTTCAACTTGGTTTTTCCAACTGTCATAGAATTTGAGTTGGACCTATCTCAATGTTATAAATCGGTTTGTAAAATAAGAAATGTCTTTCTTTATAACCTTTAGTCAAACTTTATCTTAGAATTTGGATTAAACTCAATTACACAATACAAGAAAACCATTCTATAAGATGAGAAATCTCTCAATTTATAAACCCCGGTTAGATCTTATCTTTAATCTTTTCGAGACTTGATTTTTCCAATACAATGTAAATTTGGAACTAGCTAAGACTTTTTTCCTTTTAAAAATATTTTCTATTTTCATTTTATAAAATATGTGTTCATTTTAATTTGCTAATAAAAATATGTAAGATTCTTGAAAGAAGAGAAGATGAAATGTCATATATAAGTAGAGATGATGCATTTTTGAAAATGATGAAATTTTTTTTTTTTTTGTACTTTCATTGTTTTTTTGGAAATACACAATTATTCATTTCAAATGTCTAATATCCTTCTTGTTAGCAAAGTATTATTATTTTTTTAATAATTGTTAGCAAGTAAAACTAATACATATGTTCAAAAACTTATATAAAAATTTTCCAAAAAATAAACGGGACCTACTTTATTTTTAGGGAGAAAATAATGATCTAGAAGTTTAAAACTGATTTCAATGTGTTTGAGATTTTTTTGGAATAATAAATTCTGTGTTGAAATTGTAGTGTAATTTAGAGTTTTGCCTCTAATTTTTGACATTTAGCTTAAAATATATTGTTCAATTTATTTAAACGCAACTATTTTAAATAACTTCATAAATCTCATTTATTTTTTTAGCAGATAAAATTAATTTATGAAAAGCTAATTCTTTAATTTTTGAATTGTGACCTATTAGACGACAATACCCAATATAAATAACATGAGTGGTCAATGACGTGAGATTTGGACCCTCACTATTGGTAATTCTCTCAATTTTTTTTAAGTGGATTCACAATCATTAAATTTGAGAGAGAAAATATGAGGTATATTATAAAAAGTGGATGGTATATTTTAACAGTGATCAATATAAATAATACAAAACACAAAATTTTTAAAAAGGAATTAAAAAAAATCCTACAACTTCATCATAAGATATGTCCAAGATTAAAGAGCGGCGTAAAATTGTGTCAAACACAAGTTTTGAGTTGGGAGCTTCCGGAAATACAAACTTTCTTATTTATGCTTCTTCTCTGGATATCATCCTTGATATTCTTAGGATTGTAAGCGAAGTTCCACTTTTCTATCGTTACTATAACCTTCTAAGAGAGTAGTTTTGTTTCGATTTTTTCTTCTTGTATTGTTTGATCAGCCTTGTAACAAAAAAACACAAGTTTTCATGATTCTAAAGAACCAAAATCAGTCCAAACAAGACCGGACACAATTTACACATTTGATAACTGCCACCAGAAGTATAGGTCCAAAAAGTTGATTTTGGATCAAAGCTAGGCAGCCGGGTCAAACTTTAGTGTCCATGCAGAAACTATTGCCGTTCGGAATTATCCAACCGGCGGAAAAGAAAAACTATTTTGTTCATAATCTTCATATTTACTACTCTCTCCATCACTTAATACTTGATACAGTTGACCTTATTACGCATGTCAATGCATAATTTTGAGCTTAAATATCTTGAATAGTATGTTAGAAAAAATTGTGAAAATTTGATATTTTGAAAATATTCATCGAGACAAATCTAACGACATCTTATATGATATTGTTTATCTTTGTATATTAGTAGAAAAATATGGTCAAAGTAAGTTAGGTCAAAATTACACATTTTCAAATGAGTCATTTATTGCGGAACAGAGGGAGTACCATATAGGTAAATTTGGAGGAGTGTAGTTTTCAAGAAATTAGTTGAAGTACAAGTAGATCTCTTGTAATACAAAACTACAATTCAAATAAAGCAAGGTAGTAAAGGTTTTCTCGAAAGTAGAGGGACTTTATGATAGTTCATCATCACATGATTGGCTTTTTCTCTCGTTAGTTTGTATTTTACGGATTCGGAATCTCTCATGTTCATTCTCTCATGTTGTCCATCTTGCCTTAATCTCAGTCATTCATTAACTTTTTTCTCTCTTTTCTTTATTTTTTTTCTTCATGTATCAGTTAACCATTGATTTGGAGAAAGAGAGAGGGCTGAACCAAAAGAACCGGAGAGGATCCAAATCCGTATTTTACACATGTGTTCAAACGGGTACGAGTCCACTATTTTTATTGTGTTGAAACGAATAAATTATCAATATACTGTTCATGAAATTTTAATTTTAATAAATCATGCTTATCTTTTTCAAACACCTACGATATAACAAATAACCTTTAAATTCTCATCTTTCTCAACGACACCACTTTTTTTTTTTCCTTCTAAATTAAGAGCATGATGAAATGAAAGAGAATAGAATGTATCCCAACAAGAGTTTTATCCTTTGTCAAGTGTTCATATATATATATATATATATATATGTTATTAAGATAAGGGAAAAATACATAAAAAGTATTGGGGGATATCAATCTAATTCAACAAATCCACACAAAAGTGTAAGTTGACCCAAACAAGTAATACACATATTTAAAACAACACAAGTGGACCTGCCTCGATTTAATCCTAAAACTAATCAGAGGTCTACATTGTGGTGAATGGACAGACCGTCAACACGAAAGTTGGTCCACATACCATCAACTCACTTCAACAAGTGACAATAAGCTAAATGACTATTTTGAGTCCGACAATCTTAGTCAAATATAGTGAATGACGAGGATATCACATCAGTCTGAATAAATCACGAGAATTGATACAAATATTAAGAGGGACCAGCACGACAACGACATAACAAGTATAAAACCTGCAGAGCACAACATATCTTAAAATTGATCAGAGAATCAAAAGTTAATAACGCCAACCATTAACCGAAGCCCAACCAAAACAACTCTTGCACTAGTGTTGGATATGGAGAGATTACCATGAAAAACCACGAGCGGTGAATTTGGACGTCTCCATATTTTGAACTTAATATTGTGTATCCAAACATACCCGAATGTGGTTGAGCAACCAAACCCGAACCAATTTAAAGGACATGTAGTATTGTAGTGATGGCATCGTTACCTTCCAAAGAAACTCTTTACCCTATGACGTGGAGGATAAAAGCACCAACAACCTAGGATCGTGAACAAAAACCGAATCCCAACCGAACCAGATCAAAACCTTGCGAACGGAGGAAAAAAGCTCTATTGACATTTCTAATGAGCTAAACCCGGGTTCACCAAGAACCAACCAGCAGAAGCTGGACCCACTCAAACCATAACTAAGCCTTGCATACGACAACATATCTCGACGATGAACGAAGGATGGGGAAGGAACGAAGGACAATCGAATAATAAGAAGGGATGATCGATGGTACGAAGGGTGAATCTCGTCACACAACAAACATGAAAGGTTACATTTTGGCGGTGAAAGAGGTGGATTTTGGAGGAGAGAGGTGGTCAGCAACGGGGGCTGTGAGGTGGTTTGTCTAGAGGTCGAAGAGAGAGAATATATTATCTATTTTGGGTGGTTTAGTGACACCAATAATATAATAATTTTATGGGAAAATTAGTTTAAAGGTATGATTTGGAGTGACAAAGTAATGACAAAATTTGAAAAGTGCACCAAACTATTTTCAAGTAATACCTCAGAGACCTGGAGATTAAGCGACGTTTCACCTCAGTGGAAAATCCCTAAACAAAAGGTAAGATGAGTCGGCCAATCATGTTGTCCTACAAAAGGCGAAGGTTATACCGCATTAAGGATAACTGGGTCAAGGAACCTAATGTTGTACTATTTGTATATAGAACCACACCCATTCGACCACAAGGGATTTCTCTTTCTGTTTAACCTACGAATCAAAATATGCCATCCTCGTCAAATTAGACAAACTCAATTAGAGGACAAAAGAATCCAATTGACTTCCACATAAATGATGAAAGTGTTCGCGAAGAACCACATTTTGTCGAGGAAATCAGAAGCAAAGCAACATTGAAGGAAATAGCCATAAAGCATAAGATAAATGTTCGACATAACAAAAAATTGATGAAGCTGAGATTTCGAAGTAGGTGACATAATCCTTAGAAGAAATTAGAATGATACCAATAAGGAAAGCTTGCCCCATAACTGGGAAGGAACTTACCTAATATGCATGAAATCTGGGACAAGAGCAAGAGTCAATCAATCAAACCTATGTCCAAATAAGTTTGTTGCATTAAAAGATCTAAGAAGGATATTATGATTTTCCATCATATAAAATATGTACTAACCTCTTACTTAGTAGTTGGAATCATAGACCAAGTTTTGATGAAAAATGGCATAATGTAGTGGATTTCGATTTTTTTTTTTTTTGTTTAGTTTTTTGAAATTAAATCTGATTTGCAGAAGGGAGGCGAAAGAGGAGCTGTTCGAACTATATATAAGAATGGTTCATATTCTAGAATCCACAATACAAAGACGCGCTTTGAATTCTAAAATATGAGCAGGATCACTTTGGGAAATAAGAAGGGCGCATGAGAGGTATTAGGGGCATCGAAGTTAGAGAACACGCTAAAATAAACCACAATCTTTTTATTTTTGGTTTAAATACACTTTTAATATCTCTATTGTTCCTTTTGATTATGTTCCATCTATTTTAACTTCTCAATTTTGGTTTCAAGTTTTCTGTAATGTCTAAATTTTTTCATCTGTGTATTTGGGAATCACAATTTGCTATCTTTGAATCATTTATCTTTGGTAATTTTGTCTTTATACCTATATTAACAAATCATTTGTTTTTGAAGTAATCTTAGCCAACCATTGTCTCTCATCTGAACGATCCATACATCTCTTGATTACACTAAACTCACCAAATAGTAAAGGTAGAGAATGAAATTTTGCCTTTGGGGTTAATTGTTTTCGCTTTCTTGTCTCCCTTGACATGAAATAAATGAATTTAATGTGCCACTTAAATTTTTTATGATATGGAATTGATGTATGATCCACATGAATGTCCACATGTACATTTTGCATGTCATATCTTAACATCTCATGACAAAAGATAATAAATGAATTATTTTGATCCACACATTACAATTTCACACACACACTGTGTGTGATAATTCTTGAAAAACATTATCTACTCAAGTTAAAATGCTTTAAAAGAAATATTCTTATCTTAAATTTCATTCATTATAAATATATGACATTAAAGTTTAAGTGTAAATTGTTACGTTATATTTAATGAGTACAATAAACTATTTGTAAGAAATTGTGAGATTAAAGTTCAAGTTTATCTCTTTTCAAAAATTGTTTAAATACATACTAAATGTAGAAGTAAAATAAATATTTAATCTACATAATATATTTCATTTTATTTGGCTATTAATCAACACATACAAAAATAAACACACATCAAGATGGAGGAAATATGATGACTTAGATTCGAATATGGGATTCCACATAAACTATCCTCACAACAAAACCACCACTTGGCTGTAACAGCTTACAAATTGCATTTATGTATTATACTAGCTAAATATAATCATGCAATAAAATTGTTGTTTGCGATATCCACTATAAAAAAATGAATGTAAGAATACTTGCATAAGATAATAGTTCACTTTTGAGCTTGTCATAAAAATTGAAAGGATAGAGAATCAAACTTTGAAGTAAATTATAAAATTACAAACATTATGATATACAAATAAAATTGCACGCTTAGAAGTATAATAATTTTTTCAACTTAATTAATACGGCGATCCCCATATGTCACAAAATTTATATTCACACTTTATATATAGAGGATAAGGTACCTTTGGACAATCATCATCAGAAACACAAGGAATACGAGCTGCATTACCAAATAAGAAGAATAAAATGATCATTACTGAAAGGTGATTTGATATTGTGTATAAGAAAAATTTAAAAATTTAAAATTGGTGTGACAAATGACATACTTCTAATGTTTTCAACAGGAAATAGAGTAAGAAAGATGATCAAAACATAAATTAACGTTACAATTTGAATCATATTTGTTCTCCTTTGCATGTAGTAAATATAATTATTTTATTTTCTTTATAAGTAAAAATTTCATTCTTTGTTATCCTCAACTAAATAAGTTTTATCACTTAGGAGTTGCAAGAAGCCATTTATAAAATTGAAATTAATGTTAAATATCTCTAATCAGTATGTTGTGTTTATCCCTATAACTCATTCAATCGATCACTTAACCTTACTAAATATATCACAAAAATCATGATAATTATCAAAGTTCACAATTTTTTATTAAACTTATATTTATATTTTAGCCTTTCGTAATAGATAGGGAGAAAATCGAAAAAGAAAAACAACATTAATTAATGATACGAAAAAACTAGTTGTGTAAATAATGAATAGAAGAGGTGACAACATATTTATTAATAAATTAGAACGACCCGAATGTCTTGGTTGGATCGTCTGTGAAAAGGAGTCACAATCAATTTTTAGTTCTTTACGGGAAAATGGAAAAAAAACCTAAAAAATGTTGACCTTAAACCAGAGATCCAACTCAAAAATCGATTAAGAGCGGGGAAGTGTTATCTCCCTACGCCTCCATTTGAAATAATTGTCTTATAATTAATTGTATAAGAATTATAATATTGTTAAGGGTACCATTAATGTTTTACACAAAAAATCTTTTGGAGGAAATCTTGCTTTGAAGGTGGATATTGCTAAAGCCTTCGACACTCTAGATTGGAAGTTTCTCATTGAAGTTCTTGAAGCTTTTGGTTTTAATG
>Ga0315915_1003487_pt1 | contig 19900 bp, 6 predicted proteins | sample MpolbnodulesMG_FD_207738 | JGI IMG/M metagenome (GOLD analysis project Ga0315915, IMG submission 207738) | Medicago polymorpha root nodule microbial communities from Los Angeles, California, United States - branched nodules | ecosystem: Host-associated > Plants > Roots > Nodule | place: USA... | reverse complement strand
TTTAGTTTCACGACAGATTAACTTGGTAATTCTACCCAATCTCTTGACCTAGAATTCTCCCCGCAAGTGACAACCCCTTAATCTCTTAAGTGAATTCGAAACCATTGGAGGTATTGAAAGAACGTTAATCCTTATGTCATAACCTAATAAGGATCTATCTCTAACTTGATTACTTAGGTTAAACCTACTACCTAGTTCAGAGTTAAAAGTCAGGGTTAGTGGTCATTCAACTTCTATGATCAGTTCGTATATTCATAAAGCTAGGGTTAATAGTCGATGATAAACATACAAAAAGAATTAAACACAAAGTAATATGAATAAAGACTAAACTTTCATTGAAATTCAAAGGAGTTCAACAAATTAGGGTTCCCATAGGATTACATCGGTTTCATCTCAGGAATTAACTACAAGAGAATTAGTTACTCATAGCTAAAGTATAAGCTAGCTAACATAAGAAGAAAGATTCATATAATGGATGATTGACTATTAGTTTTGATGGTTGCCCAACAGATCTACAAGCCTCTGCTCCAAAAATATGCTTTAGGTCTCAAAATTCGTGAACCCTTAATCAGAAAACGCAGTTTGCTTAAATAGGCAAGTGAAAAATCGGGCCCCGAAGTGTAACATTCGGTGCCCGAATTGCAAATTAAACCAATCCAAAAGCCCATGTCTGCGCAAAATCGACACCCGAACTCTCCCGTTCGGCGCCCGATTTTTGTCGAGCCAAAGGCTCTTCTTGTGCTTCAAACTCGGGGCCCGAACAAGCTAATTCGGCGCCCGATTTTTGTCAAGCCAAAGGCTCTTTTCCTGTGCCAAATTCGGCGCCCGAATGTGAGGATTCGGGGCCCGATTTGCTCTTTAAAAATTTCCTTGCTTCCTGTGCTTTGGACCCTTTTTGCCCCATAATTCCAATGACTTTGTCATAAAAACTAACTAAAAATAGCTAATAAAAGAGAGATGACAGAGTGTCATCACAACCCCAAACTTGCACCGTTACTTGTCCTCAAGGAACTAACTTAAAATGAAAAATAACAGTAAAGTAACACTTACCCCACCACTAATTATGTCAAAAGTTCATCTCCCTTGTTAGCAAACGATGAGCTAACATGCTTGGTAACACATCCATTCCACAACTTCTCGCAACAACATTGAAATATTGCAGGGTTCGCTCAGCCGACATGTAGAATACTATATTACCAAAACTTGAAAAATTTCTAAGCATCAATCAAAGTCAATATTATGTACACACTTTTAAGGTCTTTTCAGGTTATAACGGGGCTTAGGTTAGAGATGGGATCATTTGGAAAGTAGGTTTAAGAAAAACACGGAGTTAGACAACAACCTACGGATCTAAAATATTCCACGCACCATAGTCATCATTCCACAGTTACATTCGGGGACTAGAGAGAACTTTTAGTATTTTGAACGTTGATCACTTGTCTTGAGGCATTTTTCTTAAAAATTGTTCTTTTTTTTTTTTGAGCTGCAAATTTGACAATTCAGCTTATTTTATTATGCTTTTTTTTTTTTAGCACAAAGTGATCTTCTTTCCTTTTTCTAGTACCCCACCCCAAACTTAAAGCGTTGCTAGTACCAAAAGCAACACCAAACTTGAACTTTGCAAACATAACACACAACACATGCCTAACTCCAACAAAAATTTTGGGCATATTCCTAAGGTTTCTAGGCTTGTAATGTGGTTAGTCACCGAAACAAGGGGTCTAAATCCTCCTGGCTCAACTTGGTTTAAACAAAGGATAATTCAATATAAACAAAGGTGGGCTACAAAGGCTCAAGGTACAAGCAATTTGCCTTAGTGTGTACAATATATGTCCAATCAATTACAAAGAAACATCGCAAATCCCAGAAATAGCATCTACATGGAAACACTCATATTCGTGTAAATTGAAAGGAAAAAAAATTGGGCCATAACCTTACAAGCTGAGGTTTCTGGATGTTGTGGCTACCTAAGCATCTTCCTGCCGTACACTTCCCTTATAGAATCATACAAGCACTACCTCCTTTGAACTTTTGACAAATCGTTGATGAACTATTTGTTACTGAACTGGTAGATTTCAAGAAAAGTGAATTCATTAATAATAAACAAGTACAGATGCATTACAACCAGGGGGAAAAGAAAATCAACTCAAGTTCAAAAGTAATAACAGAAAATCGAAAGAAAAAAAATAGTAAATGTTTGGGCTAGACAAGGTGCCCAAATCATTGTTGTCCTCCTGACGACCCTCCTGGTCCTGGTGGTGGAAACAGGTAATATAGAGGATGTGTGTCCGCAGTAGGCTGCTGCTCAGCCTGGATCCTGTAATACTCAGCTCTGATACGCTCCTCTCTATCAGCTCCTCTCTGCCTCTCCTGAGTGAAATAGTTCTCCATATCAAGAGGGCTAGCAAACCTCTCATAAGCATTTGTCCTTGCAAAAGGATTCTGACGGTAAAGAGTTGCTGCATCATAGAACGGTTGCGGGAAAGCTGGTGGTGGCATACGGTCTCTAGAAGAAATATCTTGGGCCCAGTTGGCCATGGCATAAGAATACTCCGCAAAATATGGAGGGAGATCCTGCTGCTGCTCCTGTGGTGGAGGTGCCTGTGGGACATGATCGTGCTCCATCATCTGAGGTTGCCTCTGCTGCTCTCTCCTCTCCCTCAGCTTTTGCTCATAATTTTCCTGCTCCTTCTCAAATCCAGCCATCACGGTATCAGATATAGGCCATCAGATGGTTCAACCGGGACCCCTGCAGCTTGACACAATTTGTTGATCAAGCAACAATGTCCTAAAGTGGTCTTGTCCGTACTTACCAATTTCTTAAGACTTCTATACATCAATCCACCCACATCTATATCCTCATCAGAAATCAAAGTTAGCAGAATGAGCACCATATCCCTAATCATCTCAGCAGTCGATGAAGTCTGCTCAACAACTGTCAGAATAAAAAAGGCCCATGCCTTGTACTCCGGCAACAGGTCAACAGTGTTGATTCTCTGTGGCCTTGCAACAGTCCCAATCCAACCTTTTCCATCCCTCATAATACCCTCAAGTAAACCATCCCATTCAGCACGAGTTTTATACTCACTGGTAAGGCTCCTCCTAAACTCTACATCACATTTTTCCACCGCCCTCAATCCAAGTACTCGATCAATGACCAAATTTGAATACTTGACTTTCTTACCTCTCACATAAGCATGTGTATCTGACTCCTTTTCAGCAAGAGCATTAACCAAGAATTCACAGGCTATGGTTGCATTGCTTTCCTCTGTTACCATGTTTGCAATACCTTCCCACCCTCGCTGCTTGAATGTGTCTTCAAATACCGGATACCTCTCAAGTTTGTCAAAATTGAAACCCTTTTCCTTGTTGAACTCAAACTTCTTAATCACATTGTACCTCTCCTCAGCCTCTTTGGACACGAATCTTTGGTATGGTGGTGCTTGAATAAGTGGTTGCGGTGGGGGTGGTTGAAGTGGGTCATGAGTGGAGGTGCCGGAAACATCCTTCCCTCTCCTTCGTTTTGGGTTTTTGTCGGTTGGTTTTGGGGCCATTTGCGGTTGTTGTGTGAGAATGCTTGAAGGTTAGTGAGAATGGGGGTGGCTTTTTGGTAGTGAAATTTGGGGTTTGATGTTGGGATGTGTGGGGTATGAAGATTTATGGGTTTGTGGTGTTAGGAAAAAGGTAGAAGATGAAGTTTTGTGGTGATTTGCGGTTCCTAGAATGATTTAGGCAGAGTAACACTACTTGTGGAAGGTGAGAATGAAAGAATGGGTTGGGAAAAATATATAAAGGGGGAGAAATTCGGGCGCCGAATGAGCCTGTAACGGCTCTTTGGCGTCTTCGAGGCAGCAGGGTCGGGCGCCGAACCAGTGTGTTCGGGCGCCGATTTTTGCCGCATCAATTGGCGTTTCAATTCTTCAGAAAATCGGGCCCCGAATTGATTAGGTCGGGCGCCGATTTTGAACCTCTTTTTTTTTTTTTTTGAAAAATAAAAACACGATACCTATTTGACACAGTGGGTTGCCTCCCACTCAGCGCTCCTTTACCGTCACTAGCTTGACTGCAGACAACCTTTAAAGGTCTGTCAGTACGAGTCCCACCCTTTCAGTAGGTAGGTCACCACCAAGGTATGGCTTTAGCCTTTGAGCATTCACCTTGAAGGTGTCTGTCTCGTCAGCCTTTGCCAACTCCACAGCTCCATGTGGAGAGATACTTCTTATCACGAAAGGCCCCGACCACTTTGATCTGAGCTTGCCAGGAAACAGCTTCAACCTGGAATTAAAAAGCAAAACTTGTTGTTCGATGTTAAACTCTCTCCTCACCAGACCTTTATCATGATTTGTTTTTGTTCGCTCTTTATAAATAGCAGCATTTTCATAAGCATTTAGTCTCATTTCCTCAAGCTCATTGAGCTTCAACAGCCTCTTCTTACCAACTAAGGCTTGATCAAAATTTAGGGACTTAATTGCCCAATACGCTTTATGCTCTAACTCCACAGGGAGATGGCAGGCTTTACCATAAACTAACTGATAGGGTGACAACCCTATATGCGTCTTAAACGCGGTCCTATAAGCCCACAAAGCATCATCTAACTTCCTAGACCAGTCCTTCCTAGATGCAGCAACAGTTTTTTCAAGAATTTGCTTCAACTGCCTATTAGACACCTCTACCTGCCCGCCAGTCTGAGGGTGATAGGGAGTAGCAACCTTATGCTTCACATTGTATTTAACAAGCACATTTTCTAAATATTTGTTGCAAAAGTGTTTCCCCTCATCACTGATCAAGACTCTAGGGGTTCCAAACCTAGGAAAAATATTCTTCTTTAACCTCGGCAGTTAACTGCCGAGGAAATGTTAAAAGAACAGAACAGACATAGAAGTTTCCAAAACTCCATTGTTGCGGTTTTCATTCTCTTAGTTGCGGTTTTCTGCCATTCCAAGCCAATTTCAAGCACAAAAACAAGTAAGTTTTTTGAATCCTATTGCATTGTTGTTTTGTGGTTGAATTGTTTTCTTTTGTTGTTAAATTTCGATTATATAGGTTTTATTGATTTTATGATTTTATGATATATTAGATTTATGTTTAGGTTTTATTGAGTTGTAAAATTCTTAAAATTGTTAGAATTGTTAGGTTTAGGTTTTATGTTTTTAGGATAGTTTAAGTTAGAATTGTTAGAATTGTTTAGGTTTAGGTTTTATGATTTTAGGATAGTTTAGGTTAGAATTGTTTAGGTTTAGGTTGTTAAGAATTGTTATAATTGTTATAGAAGTTTTATTGAATTGTTAGGTTTAGGTTTTGATGAATTGTTGTAGAATTGTTAGAATTGTTTAGGTTTAGGTGTAGGTTTTGATGATAGTTTAGGTTTAGGTTTATGTTTAGGTTTTGATTTTTTGATTTTATGATTTTATGGCATTGTTGTTTAGTTTAGGTTTTGATCGCCAATGTTTTTTTATTTAGATATGTCTCAGAATCAGAACCAAGGTAACATTCAGGGTGATGACAAGAAGAAAGAAAAATCGCCTATGACATGGCACATACTTGTTTGTGATGGTTCCAAAAAAAGAAGGGTTCGAAGTTGCCGGTGTACAATCAGTCAAGGTTGAGGAGGAGCGGGGAGGACATGTTATTTTGGTCCTCAACCAAAAGGAGGTGGCCCAGGGACCGTAGTGGGCAACCCAATTGACTTGTGTGATGAGGAAGAATGAATGTAATGGCTTCTAATGCCTAATTGTTTTGGATTTTTTTATGTTTTTTTTTGTGTCGCGCACATTTTGCTTGACATTATGGTACTTTTAATAAAATCGTGTTTTGAGTAATTTCGATTAAAATCGCGTATTTCGATTAAAAATTGCGTATTCAAATAAACACTAATTAAGTCCAACGTGAATTCGAATAAAAGTTGCGTAATGAATAAATGAATTCGAAAAGTGGTAAATTCATTACATTACATTACATTCGGAAATATACCTTCCAACTACAATAATTATCTTACCTCTGAATTGGGTAAATTCAAACTTGCTAAACAGCAGGACTCCAACATCCGTCCGACATTTCTATTGTTCCATTCAAAAGATTAAATTCTTGTTAGGCTTGGTTTAAATGGCGGTACTCAAGTGTTAAAAGAATGAGGTCCATTCCTTGACACTTCAATACCTTCATTTAAACCAGCCTAACAAGAATTTAATCTTTTGAAAGGAACAATAGAAATGTCGGACGAATGTTTGAGTCCTGCCATTTAACAAGTTTGAATTACCCCATTCAGAAGAAGACAATTGTTGTAGTCGGAAGGTGCATTTCCCTACCTAATCACGATCTTCTGGCGGAATCAGACTCTTGATAATATATTCAGTTGACCTTAGCAACGTTACCCGCATATCTATCCACTGGAACATGTTGTGCTCCCAAAACATGTTCTTCACGTTTTCGTCATTCGTTAATTCCACCCAAATGAATGATATTCTCCCCTCGTCGAACGTTGGACATTTATACCGAACGTATTCCACCCTTCTTGTGTCTCTGGGGTTGACTCCTTGGTTGAATTCATTCAGTTGATCCTTGAGACCTCTTAACGTTACACCAAGGCAACGAACCTTCAACCTCTGAGGTTCTCCGCCGTTGAATTGTGCATGAACGTCGATCCACCCGCCATTGTTTCAAATCTACACAATAAGAAACTGAAAACAATCAATGAAAAACTCATTCAAACATTTCATCAAACACTTGGAGTGTAAATTATACATAAACCCAAAAATCATAAAAGTAACCCTAAAATGTTTTACCCTAAGAAAAACATAAAAATAATGTAAAATATAACAAAATTATTCAACTTATATCTACTCTTAAAATAAATCTTATACTCTTACATGTAAATCTACTTAAAAACTAAAATAAATAAATAAATATATATAAAACACCAAAATAAAGAATAACACTAAAATTCTAAACTATAACATAAACATCGTGCAAACATTGTAACTAAATTAATCAACTAACATCTACTCTAAAAATGAATTATAACATGTAAATCTACTCAAAAACTAAACTAATTTAAATCTACTCAAAAACTAAAAAAAATAAAAATTATAACAACTAAAATGTAAATTAATAGCTTTACGATTACTTCCTTGTGATTTTGTTGAATAAATTTGGTAGGATTTGGTTAGGTTTTTTAGAGACATTTTGAGGGAGATTTGAAAAATTTTGGTAAAATGAGAGTAATAATGGATGAGAGAGCTTCTGCCAGATTTGTAGCAGGAGCGCATCGGCAGTTAACTGCCGAGGTTTTCCTCGGGAGTTAACTGCAGCCGACTTCTTCATTCCTCGACAGTTAACTGCCGCGGGGGCTTTTCGTTTTTTACATGTGTTTTTCTGCCCTATCAAATGTGTCAACAACAATTTTCCTGAAATTATGTGATAGACCATCGACTTGTGCATCGCACGAGTCATATCAACTATAATATATAAGAATAAGAATAAAGTATATCACATTATAGATTTGACACGTAATTGAAATTAAAATACTTTTAGTGTTTTGTAAAAAAAAGTGAGATTTAGAAAGTCGATTAAAAATGTAATTTTCAGATTCTAACCATTAACATGGTAAAATTGGTTGTTTGCAAAATTGTTAATTTAAAATTTGAGCTTAATAAGGTATATGAATACTCCCTAAAAAATCAGGGCATTTGATATTGGATATCAATTAATGGAAGCAAAATTAAATCAAGAAAATTGTCAGTGGTTTAGTGGATAGGAATGAAATTGGTGCGATGCGTTTTTTTAGATGGAATTTGTTAGGTTAAATTACTGCTAACCTAATACAGCAAATGAGAGGGAAAATATTAGGTTAAATTGCTGCAGACCTAACAAAATTAATAAATAAGGATATATTTAAGATTTGGATTCTCTCTTGCTATCCAACACGAAGGAATAATGTGTTGATGAGCACACCCATAAAATTCATTGAATTCTACGACTTCAAAAGTTTATATGTAGGGTTGATAATATTTGTGGGAATTCTTTGGTAACTCTTTTTTTAAAAAGGTAACTTGTTTTGTTAAATACCAATACTTTTAAGTAAAATTTTTTTTTTTTGAAGGATTTTAGGTAAAATTTATTTAAAATAAATACAAAAAAATAACATACATTAAATAATTTGATGTTTGATAACTTATAGGATATCCAACGAGACTCTGAATACCTAAATGTTCACCTAAATTTTAGTGATGAGATCATTATAAAACTCGCGTGTTACATTTAAAGATAAGAGGATAAAGTGGCAATGTTTCATTTCTTCCAAGTACATGTTTGGTTTGATGGTGGGAAAACTAAACCCACATTTCAAACAGCAACTTTCGTGAAAATGGAGAAGCTTGCTTTTTAGCTTTCACAACAATGTGATTTCTGATCGCGGTTTTGAAAAATATATTGTCATTCCAAACAGAAGCTAAGTAGCGTTGAGCATAAACAGTGACTAACAAAGTTTAATTTTAGACAAATGCTAGTAAATTAGTGATTATGATAGTTTTTGAAATTCAAATTTCTTACGTTTGTCAAAACGGACACCGGTAGTTGGGTTTCATTGATGGTAAAATTTTAGCACGTATCCTTTTGAATTAAATAAAATTTGAGTAAATTACACTCCTCTCCCTTCAAAAATGTTTGAATTACACTCTCATCCCTTTGTTATGTTAAAATATACACTCTCTTCCCTTGAGAAGTAAAATTTATATTTCCCTCCCTTATAAGATGCTTGAATTATAAGCCTCTCCCTTAATAATTAAATATGCATTACACTTTAATCTATTTTAACATAAATAAATATTTTTATGATATATATTAATTTGATCCACCATTTAAGAAAAATTAATTCATTTCTTTATAATATAAATGTCAATGATAATTAAATTTAAATATTTTGCTATTGATTTTATAATTTAGAGTATAAAATTAACTTTTAAATAACTATGCTTCATTGTCTTTTGTAATTTTTCACATATTTTAATTTTATTTTGGGTTGTTTCATATTTTATAATAGGGTTTAAAACTACATGTTAATGAAATTGTGAATAAAAAATAGTGAAAATTTGTATTCAATTTTTTATTATATTAAAATAGACCCACAATACTATTTTTTTCGAAGTGTGTTAGATTATTATTTTTTTGCAAGATTATTAGAAATAAAAAAAAAATATTGAGGGAGTAAAGTGTAAATTTTAACATAAGAGTGGAGGAGAATGTAATTCAAGCTTCTCTTAGGGGAGGGGAGTGAAAAGTTTTCTAATATGTTTTAAAAAAGAGGGGAGGGGAGTATATATTTTAACATAAGAGGGGTGGGGAGTGTAATTCAAGCATCTTTGAGGGGAGTGAAGTGTAATTTACTCATAAAATTTTACTGACGATGGTCTTATTTTATTTTTTCGATAACAATACTTTTTGAATTAAAAAGATAAAAAATAATAATTTGATTGGAAGTATGGATATTTAGAAAATATAGTTGAGTTGTTTAATTAAGAAATGTGAAATAATACTCTCCCGGTTCCACGATGAGTCGTTTAAAGTTTTAGCACACAAATTAAAAAATGAAATAAAATAATCATTAGACATAATACTTTTACTAAACCGCCCTTACTTTATAAAAAAAAAAAGACAAACTTAAAGTTGCATTGATAATTGTGTGAAAGAAAAGTTGGATTATTTATTGAAAGTAAAGTTTGAAGAAAAAAATTAAAGTTGTATTGAAAACGTAAGGTGTCATTCATTTTAAAACAATTTTTTTAGCTAAAATGACACTCATTTTGCAAGAGAGAGAGTATAATATATTGAGTGAAGTCCACCATGAATGTCGGTGCTCTTGGAACACTGCCAAAATTTTGTTGAATGAGAGGAACAGCCTAAGTACATTATTTGGCCGCAGTTGTGTTCTCCATACACAGGTAGCCGGTGAGGCCTAAGTACTTTATTTACACAACATTTGTGAATGATTTTTCCCCTTCACAAGTCATTTAAAATATACCCAGGTAAATCTCATTCATTTCTTATTTCAAATATACAATCAACAATTATTTACACTATGCATTCAAGTGCTCTAATTGAGATTAAAAATGTAGTCATCTTTGAAATTTGTAAGAGAACACAACAATGCAAATCAATCTATCTCAGATAACAATAAGAGAAGTTTTAATATCAAATATGTTTGTGAATCCTCCAGGTTTTCCAAGTTCAGATAATGATGCATAATTGCATCCAAACTATGGGAATTCAAAATTAACATATGGCAATAACAATCTGTTCCTTTATAAATATATAGCTAGCTGCTTAAAAAACAGTTAAGTTTACTCAATCCAAATAGCTGTTTTTAGACCATAAAATTTACAACTGTGAACTCATTAAGGAAGCATGTAACACTAAAACAGCATTTGAAACAAAGAAAACTGTTTTTCTACGGATATTTTTAACCCTCATGTACTCTTTTTGTTATCAAGATGTGAAGAGCTCTGGTCGATGGCCTCCAACTGACTCCGAAGATTCTGATTGTCTTCCAAGAGGCGATCATATTCCATAAGGAACCCCTCAGATTGCTTTTTAAGAGCCTCTACTTCAGTTTCCAATGTCTTTTCCTTGGTTCCTTTCGCCTCGCATTCAGATTCAAGCTTCTTAACCTTAGACTTCAATGTGGTAATTTCTTCTATCAATGCCTTTTGCTCCTCTGTGCTTCCATTTTTACCGTCCTCAAAACTTCTGGTTTGTTTCTTAACAGCTTCCATTGTCTTCCTGAGTAAACGAAGCTCTCTTATGTAGTGGTGCAATCTATCAATCATTAGAGAGAGGAACAGCACAAAACCTGCACATATTATTATAAGTGAAAAATCAAATTCAAGGACCAAAACATCTTTAAGGATGAAAAAATTTGATAAAAAAGTTAAGACAAAGAAACATCCAACTGACAACAGTAATGACATAAACTAAGCCCGGATACATAGTATAATACAGATGCAATACAACACATGTGAAACTTTTAAAAATCAACATACTACGACATGTCTAAAAATGCAATACGACACATTTGTGAAATTTTTAAGAATCAAGATACTATGACACGTCAAACATACGTTACAAAAATGTGTTCATATATATAATCCACAAAGCTTAAGGTCACTTTGCGAACTACTCAAAATGTTGACGAGCAGTTACAAGAAAGTACTTGTGATCATAACGTATGCGTAGTTACATATATTTCCCTCATGTATATTACAATATATTATTTGTACTGAATGTATCACAAAAAACGTACAGTTGTGTCCTAAGTTAGTAAGACATATTGAAGATGTATAGTATCCAGAGTGTTTAGCACGTAAGATGGATTGAAGATGTATCTGAGAAATATCGGTGAAAATATTTCTATAAAGAATTTTAAAAAATAAAATAAAAAAATCGGATATGTAATGGGTACGTATCGGGAAGTATCAGACACAGGTCACACAGCACTGGATATGTGTCGGACATTTATACTTCTCCATTTTTTGAAGCATCTGGGCTTCGTAGACAACAACTAAAACAGGGAAAAAAGCTACATCAAGGAATCTTGGCAGGATAAACCACCTTTAGGAACTAGTATAGAAGTAGCAGGGAAAGTCATGCAATGTGAAAAAAGAAAACACAAATCAAAATAAAGCACCCACATATACCAAAATTCAACCCTCTGTAAAGCAAGCAATGGCATGTTTCAAACCCAGTAAGCAACAACTATGAAAACAAAATTCAAATCTATTAGCATTATCCAAACAAGACAAATGGCATATTACATGTAACAAATTGAATGTTTCAAATATTTTTAAATGAAATGAAAGAAAATAAAAGTAATGCTTGATTCAGTAGAAAGTTGGATTATCAATCATAATTGGTGATGGAGAATTGGAGAGATGTAAATCGTCGAACTCAAACTAGGTGGATACATTGGAGAAAATGCTTCATCAGTATTATCAGTGATCCAAAGGTGTCTTCACATTTCATAAAGCAAAAATTACCAAACTGCTATAATTAACAATAACAATGCTTTACAGTAATGAATGTTGAGGGATAAAATGCCAATCAGAACCTAACCTGTATCCAGGATGAAAATTTGGTAGTGGAATGGGGACAAGAAAATGAGATTAGAAATGATAGAGGTTACTTAAAATGGTTAAGCCATATGACTGAAAGACCAATGGAAGTTGCAAGAAGAGTTGATCATATTGAAGAAGGCCCAGTAAATAGAGGTTGATGAAGACCAAGGAAAACTCTAAGAAGAACCATTCAAAAAACCTATATCTGAATGGGCCTTTTTCTATAACTTAATTTTGACAAAACACAATGGTCCTGTTCATACCATCAATGCAACTCAGCTAGTGGGAAACAGTTCTTGTTGTTTTCACTATTTATGCCAAGGAAACAGATAAATGCCAATCAAGCTAGTCAATAATATGAGCTATATCACAAATCACTAGATTACCATAGTCCCCGTCAATGCATTATGCAGATTTATAAATTTAAAATCATTATTGTGAAATAAATAATAAAATGGGAAACTAAACTATATAAAAAATTCAAAACTTCATAATCTAAAAGGTTGTGATCAATCAATCAAATCCCATCTAAATCAGCAACAAACAATTGAAGTGATATTCAACAAGGTAGATGAAAATAAGTTGAAAAAACATTAAAATTGGTATGCCTTGGACTGACGTGAAGAAACTTTAAAATTGAGACATGCACAATATGAAGTAAAGAAGCTAAAGGCAGCAATGTTAAGACGAACTAACAGGAATGATAAATATAATATCAGTTTGGGAAAAAACAAGGATAGTTAAGTCAACAAATTCTAAATTATTTTTTCCTCCCTTCCAAATCCATCCATTTTTGCCCCTTGTATTCCCTCCCCTTTAGCCAACTTTTGCATCAAACACCCCCTCAACCAAAGAGTTATTAAAAGGTTTGTAGGTTGCTATAAACATAGCCAATTAACTATAAAACATCCACTGCATGATCACACAAGATCAGGAAAGATTAATGGAATAGACATAGGCAAAGATATTGCTCATCTCAAGCATAAAAATTTCAAGCAATCAATTATATGCTTGCGGCATGCTGAGCTGATAATGATGACTGTTATTTCAGTGATAGTTGCTTAAGTCAAACTTTCACACAATCACATCCCCACTCCAAGACACACTCAACCATTCCCGACCAAAACAATAACCCACAAACATGAAAATTCGAAACAAGCCATAAAATATTGAGTCATTTGATGTTAACGGCTAGATCAGATACCAATCAAGTGAATCATTGTTTATCGAATGTCATAAAAGTCAGAGGAGTTTAAAACACCAAATAGCATTCAATAAAAAGGTCCATTACTACCTTATATAGAACTCATATCAAAGGAAATAAACATTAACTAGCAATGCACAAAACACCATCTTTCTCAATTCATCTTTTGTGTTGATCACAATCACGTACAGCATTTTCTTTAAAATGGATAATAACAAAAATGCATTTGATCCACAAATCCAATCATAGCCAACAACACAATCAAGCTAATTAGTTTTTCAAAGAAATTTTCCTTTTAACTATAATCATTTACAGAAAGGCTAAATATGTTTTTATTATTCGAAGGAACTTAAAAATAGGTAGACAAAATTTGAAATAACAATAGAGACGAAAAACATATCGAGTTTGGTCCCAAAAAAAACAGAGCGCATATCTATTTAGTCTTTTAGTAAAATTGCGAGACTCAACTTAGTCTAAAATAGAATAAAATCAAAGCAACTTTTGAAGTTTTAATCTTCTAAATAACCATGGACAAATTAGTCCTTGCCTCAAAAACTTAGTCCTCCCTCTTTAAAGAAGGTAGGGACTAGATTATCATAGTTTATTTTCTCCAATAAGACATAAATTTGAGCTTATGGCTTATAAGCCCACATAATTAAAAAAAGCTTGTTCGGTAACTGCCATTTTTACACGAGCTTATAACTTATTTTCATGAGCATATAGTGGTTATTGATAAGATAATTCAAGTAGTCTATAGCTTAAAGCTTATAGCTTATCACTTTTTATCTCAATTTTACCCCAGCAAGCTTAAAAGAAAAAAATTTAATTAAATGCACATTTTTTATGTCATTTCATATTTATAAGTTCTTTCGACCACTAATTTTACCAAACACCACAATCAACTAGTTTATCCGCTATCAATTATAACTAGCTTATAAGTCATCCGCTCGTCAGCTATAAGTTAGCTTCTATCAAGCACGGATACAGACACGGACACGACACGGACCCCGCTAATAATTTAAAAAATCGCATAATTCAGTGTAATTTATGTGTCGGTGTCAGACACAGGGACAAGCCTAATCCGAGGAGCATGTCTGTGCATCATATTAGCTTTTATTTTTCGTCAGATACAAAATAGGGTATGGCAGTTTTTTATCATAACTAAAATAGGTCTTCACTCATACACAACTAACCCTTAAAACATGAAATTCAAATAAAATAAAATAATCTAATCAAACAAGTTCAACAACACCATTACAAATTCTTACGATAAAGGGTTAATTTCAAACAAAACCAAACAATAATAATCATAAAAAAAAGGTGAAATTGAAAAGTACCCATTAAAGAAGCTTCAAGCATATGTTTACTCATAAGAACTTGATCAGTAGGGTTAAGAACACCAGCTTCAACCGTACGTTGTTGGATCTTAGCCATACTATAAAGACTAGAAGAAAGCACAACAATCAACGTAGCACCAACAGTAGTAACAACGATTGGTCCACGACCTCTTTTGACTCGATCCAATGAAACAATCACCAATTTCCGAAGTGGGGTTTTGAAAACTAGGGTTAGGATCAAAAGCATTTCGCCGAAAATCGCAGTGTAAAGTAACTGCAACATCGTGATGAATTTAGTGTGTCAGTGTAAAAGATGAAAGGGAATTGAAAGAGATGAGAATATGAAGAGAAGTGTGAGTATGATGAAGCGTGTTGGTTTGGTTTGGGTTGATTTGATTGTGTGCTGGTCCAATAAAGTACACAAACCCTTTGGTTTAGGTAGGTATCTTTTCTGCTTTTTCTAGATTTGAATTTGAGTTTTTCTTTTTTTGATGGATTCTATTTTATTTTCCTTTTGTTTATTTTTTGACTGCTGATTTTTTTTAGTTTTATGAATTAAAATTATATGTTAATTGACTTATTTATTTTATTTTATTTTATTAGGAATTCGGAATTATGTTCAATGACCGATTGATATTAGAGAATTCGAATTTGAGATCTTGTGATAAACGCAGTCTAAGGAAAGTGTGGTATCGAGTTGATGGAGAAACATTTTTAGCATCTTTCATGGGGTGGAAGTGAATATGGAAATTGGTTTGTTGATCATTTAGTTAAATTGGGTGGTAACATAGAAGATATTGTAAGTTATAGTTTTCACATTTATGTTTACGTTTAAGAAAACTACGTCATAAGGATTTTGGAACATATGATTCTCACATATTAAATATATTTAAACAACGTACCTTCACCCATGATAGAAAACAGAAATCTCAGTTTGAATCTCAATCGATCTCTTTCTTGTATGTTCTTTCTTATGATCAGTTCTTGATGGTTAATTGTGAAGAAACTTTTATTGGAGATACATAACCCTTAATACTTCAGCTGGTTAGAGCATCCACCGTGATAATCTACTAATAGAAATGGACCTCACATGTACACCTCATTTATTTATAATTTTTTAATAAAAGTTCATATTAAAGACTCAAGACTTCAATGGCAATACACTAACAAGACTCCAATGAAAGATGTTTAAATAGGTCTCACTAACTTTACATCATTATATAAAAGTAATTTATTTATTTATTACATTATAAATTACCTAATAAAATATTACTTATTTTAAAAGTGAGACAAACTAGTACATATTTTATTACTTCTTTTAAACGTGTGACTCGTTAGTTGCTCATGAGAGAGAGTCCTTATATAGTTGTCTGATACTTAATAGGTACTCTTTTTATCTTCTTCCAATGGAGGTTCATTAATAGGGAGTGGTCCTTGTTAAGTAAGCAACCTTTAAAAACCCCACATTGGAGATGCTCTTAGTAACTTCCATCAAGATACATATACTTATAGAAATTCAATTGCACTCCTTCATAAATGTGTGTATCTTTTTACATAAATAGTTGTGTTTTTTCACATGAACATTTGCATCCTTTTATATATGTTGTGCCAAATCGGATAACTTTTTTTTTTTAAGGAAAATGTACCCGACAAGTGGTTTTTGAGGTCTACTCTTAATGATGTTAGGGAGTAGCCCTTGTTAAGTAAGGAACCTTTAAAAACCCCACATTGGAGATGCTCTTAATAACTTCCATCAAGTTACATATACTTATAGAAATTCAATTGCACTCCTTGATGAATATGTGTATCTTTTTACATAAATAGTTGTTTTTTCACATGAACATTTGCATCCTTTTATATATGTTGTGCCAAATCAGAATACTTTTTTTTTCCCAGGAAAATGTACTTCATAAGTGGTCTTGGAGGTCTACTGTTAATGATGTTTATTTGGTGAAGGATGCTATAGGCTTCTTAAATCGTGTAGATGAAGGTGATAAGATGCAACTCAACTATACCTTGAATAAAGTGGTATTATTAAGGTTTTCTCTGTTTGCTTAAAGATTATTGAAAAACTGTCTTCCAAGCTTTGACAATTTGGTAAGGCACGAGATTGTGTCAATTAATGGCTCTCAATGGTTTGGCCGTTGTGGTGCTAGCGAAAGCCTTAATCATCTTTTATTTAGGATTTAGGGTTTAGTTGTCTATGACACTCTATCTTAAATTGGTTAGGATTGTCTTGTGCTTTTAACAATAAAGCATTGAGCCTTTCTATACAATTTTATGGTTCACATTATTTAGTTGACAAATGAACAAAAATGACATGAAAAAATCATAAATGACAAAATCATTATCTAAAAACAACTTAAAGAACAATGAATGTAATTTTTCCTAAAATTTAAATTAAACGGGTCCGATTTTTTTTTTTATGTTTAACATCAACATGCAACATCTGAAACATAAGTTTAAGTTTAATAGAAAATACAAAAATTAGAAAGAAAACAGACATTTACAAAAGATATGTATATTGAATATTTGTGATAGAAAGAAGGTAGAAAATAAAGCAGAAAGAATTCATTTTCAAGAACAATGAAAACAATGAATGTTTAGGCATTTTCAAAATTGAAAGGAAATATCGCAAAGATAATATTACTTTATGTTCATTGCTTAAAATGAGAATAAATGGTCGTTTTCTCCATCGTCCTAATTTCTGAGGGAAAAAATTTCCCTTCCGCAGGTCCCCAAATAGGACAGTCCAATCCCACAGAAATCCATAATTATATGTACAAATTGACAACCCTAATTAGAAGCCAGCATACTAGACTACTAAGCTCAGCAATAACACATTCATAACAAATCAGCATAGGATGTTTAGGTCTAAGACAGTAGTATGTCTTTATTACTTGCCCACAGCAAATATCTTTTCAGCTTTTCATTTTACCAAGCAAGAAAAAGTGGTGAAATATCCAACATTAAAACACTAAAATTAACAATTAACCACTTTAATACATGAAAAAATAATTCTAAAAAAAGGTAGAATGATGGTTTAAATTTTTTGGTAATTCATATGTAAATTCAATCTTGAATCATATGCATATTGTTACATTATCCAATGTCTTATCAAGACATTATTCAATTCAACATAATACATGTCAGAATGTATTTAAACCTAACATACATCACTTCGCTCTATCCTTTTAGGTTAATCCAAACATAACCAAAAAAAAAATTAAAATTAAGTATTTGGTTCAACCAAGTTCATATCCATTATTTCATTTTAGTTAACAAAAAAAGTCACAACACCCACATAATTCATGTTTCACGTTTGAATTTTCGGGTGCTTCATAACCAATATATCTACTTACAGCTAATGCTAATGCGTTTACTGCTCATAGATACTGGTAAGCTACATGGCCGTTGCATGATAAATTTCATCAAAAAAATTGTCACAAAAAAATGTATATCAAGTATCAACCAATTTTCCAGTTAAGCTATCAGGCCAGCTTAAGTAACAAAGAGAAATTTCAAGTCGGCTACCGTCAACTTCCCTAGAGCCTCTGAAGAACCGCCTACAGTCCTATTAAAGGAGGGACAACAAAGGAAATGTCATTCCTTATTATGGAAAAATATGCAGATCACCTTCAATTTAATTATAGCTTCAAACTTACCCTTCAAATACCAGTTCCTTCTTCTCTTGAAGTTTCAAGATCCTCTCCTCAATTGTGTTTTCAATGACAAATCTCACAATTCTGTACATGAAAATAATGTTGGAAGTTCATAATAAAAGACCAACCTACACATTTTTCTATTAACTTTTGCATTTCCTACTCTTTTAAAAATTTAGTGTTAGAGTGCAAAAGCAGTACCTGATTGGTTTGTACTGCCCTATCCGGTGAATTCTGTCTTGAGCCTGACGCTCCACTGCAGGGTTCCACCAAGGATCCATGAGGAAAACCTGAGATTGTGCAATGAATGGAGGCACGTGTTAACCATGTGAGAGAAACCCAACTTAAGAATGGCAAAATAAGATAAAAAAAAAAAGTTTGATTACTGTCACAATCTACATCAAAGGTTTAAATAGCGGCAACAACAGAAATAAAAACAGAAAAGCTTTAATGGTGAAAACAGTTCATGGAATAAGTAACATATTCAAACCCATCAAACATTCAAAAAGTATTCAACAAGTAGTCCATTTGGGCCAAACATTGGATAAAAATATAAAGCAGGATAGCAGGAGAATTCAAGTATGTAAAACAGAAATATAAACGCAATAACTTAGAATTGAAAGTCAATTAAAGGACAAACTATGGGTCTATTTGCTAAGACATGTTTTTGAGCTTAAAGCTTATAACTTATGTCTTATAAGTTCATTTGACTTAAGACTCGTTTGGTCACCATCACTAACTTATAACTTATTTATACTAGTTTTTACAGGTTTTTGATAAACTAATTCAAGTAGCTTATAGCTTATCATTATTTATGTCAATTTTACCCCTGCAATCATAATTGAAAAAAAAAATATTAATTAAATATATCATTTGATATTTATAAGCGTTCAACCGCTAATTTTACCAAACGCTACAAATTCCATCAGCTAGTTTTTCCGCTATCCGCTTATCAATTATTTGCTATTTTTTACCAAACAGAGCTTATATTTAACAAACGGAAAAACTCCAATAATTAAACTCCCATCCTAAATAGAATTGTAGAACATATGATGAGCTCAGAAAATGGATTGCTTAACTTCTACAACCAAATTCGACTAGAACATACTTCCGGATATTTCACAACTCAACTTAAAATTAAACACAGTAAAAAATCAAAAGATTGACATAAACATGCAAAAGGAGATTACTCACATGAGATGCTACAGTCAAATTCAGAGCAACGCCTCCGGCTTTCAAGCTCATGAGAAAAATTTTGCAGTCTGGATCATCAGTAAATTTCTTAATGGCATTATCCCGAGCAGTCAATGTCATACTTCCAACCAATTGAACGCAAGATACACCTGACTGCAATTAGGCATTAGCTCACCATGTCATCATCCCTATTTTTCATTTATTAATAAAATAGAAAGTGACAAGTGAATTTACCTTCTGCAGGGAGTAGTTGATGAGATCCAAGAATGATGTGAACTGGCTAAAAACAATCGCCTTTGCAGAACCATCCCTTTCAACCATAAATCTAATTTCTTCTCTCTGCGACAATTTGAACTCATTCAGATAAAAGAAGAGTATAAATTACATCGTAAAATATAT
>Ga0315915_1003486_pt1 | contig 19902 bp, 11 predicted proteins | sample MpolbnodulesMG_FD_207738 | JGI IMG/M metagenome (GOLD analysis project Ga0315915, IMG submission 207738) | Medicago polymorpha root nodule microbial communities from Los Angeles, California, United States - branched nodules | ecosystem: Host-associated > Plants > Roots > Nodule | place: USA... | reverse complement strand
CCAGGTATTTTAATAATATTTTAGACACAAGAGTCGAGCTAATCTTTATCTTTATTTTTAAGGTTAATAGGTCTTTACACCCTGTAATATATGCCAAACAAAAACCAATTTTATTTTTTTTCAAGAAATTTTCGTTTTTGTTTGGCCTATTAAGGGGGTAAATCAAAACAAAAATATTTTACAGGAGGTAAATCAAAAAAATATTTTACAGGGGGGAAAACCAGAAATGGCCTATATTACAGGGGGGTAAAGACCTATTAACCCTTATTTTTATCTTTATATAATGCTCCCTCCGTCCTAAAATGTAAGTAAAAGAAACTCAATTTCTTTGTCACAAAATGTAAGGGAAAAAAAAACAAACATTGATCCTATTTAATTTTGTTTTTAAAAAAATTATATTTTCCAAGAATAACTTTTGTCTATTCTAATGAAATTAAATTTAAATTACATTCAATTTTCTCTCTCTTGTATTTTCTCCATAACAAATAGCCAATGAAAATTGTTTTTACATCTTCCTATAAAACTTATTCCAAAGAAAACAAAAAAAACTATACTCCAAATTCTTATGTTTTAGTTTTCTTTAGACTAAAATATGGTACTCGTCCCTGCAAATATGCCTCGTTTAAGTTTTGGTCCTTGTAAAAAAAAATTTGTTTTTGGTCCCTGCAAAATTTTTTGTTTTTTAAAATAGTCCCTCTAGGGACTATTTTCAAAAACAAAAAATTTTGTAGGGACCTGTTTAAAAAAACAAAATATTTTGCAGGGACCAAAAACTACAAAATGGGTCCAGTCATCATGTGCCACGTATACAAATCATCACAAAAATGGGGTCAGAGACTATTTTAAAAAACAAAAAATTTGCAGGGACCAAAAACAATTTTTTTTTACAGGGACCAAAACTTAAACGAGGCATATTTGCAGGGACGAGTGCAATAATTAAGTCTTTTCTTTATAAGTGTGATTTTTTTTACATCTCTATAATACATGCATGAGAGATGAGGTTCAAAGCGAGACATTCACTTATTCATAAATTTCTAACAACTAATTACTTGCTAAATAAAATCATTTTGCTGTAGCAAAAAAATTCTCAATTTCATCATGTTTTCATAAAAAAAATAAATACTAAAACAGAACCAACGATATTCATTTTTGAACAATATTCAATTTTTTTTAGATCAATTTGATATTTTTTATTTCGAGACCGGTGTTCAAAATTTTTTTCTCAAATTTCAAATTGCAAGTGGACCCCAAACCCTCTGTCTGCACTGAACTTATAGTGGCTTATTTCAAATGAAATAATAAGAATAAACGTAGTTGAGAGGTTCTTACTAAAAGTGTTTCTTAATCTCATAAATTGTGATAGACGTGTTAGACTATAAGAATGAAAGAAAAGAAAAAGACATGGTTGCATAATAAAGGAAGTGTAAGTAAAAATTTACAAATATGTTAATGTTTAGTCGTGTCAAATAGTTGTGGTGGATTGAAGTTTGATGCCGGGACGCTAATGATAACTGTTGGTGGGGACTTGTAAGTAGACGTGTTGGTTATTAATTTTGAGGGCTCCAAGATTAGATACTTTGCCTGTTTCAGCCACAACAAGCATTGAGACCCCAAGAAACGTTCATATGCCCAAACGTGCTCATTTTTACTCCTTATGTCTTCCATCTCCCATACTGATGTGAGTTGTAGGGACTACGTAATAATCACTATTTCACATATTAGGTTCCCGTGCAATCGAAAATCGATGCAGTTGTGCAATCGGCATACTCGAAGTCGTCTGATTAAGATATGATGGTTCAGATTTACGTTCAGAATTTTATATTAAACAAAAATTTAAAAGCATCTTTGGACTTTGATCAAACAGTTTTAAGATTTTGATTGCTGCATATAGCCATGGTAAACCTAATTTAATTTATTATTTCTTATCTTCGTATGATTCATGTCTTCTTGGTAATCAGGTGGTTGATAGAAGAAGACCGTTCCTATGAAATTGAAGGCTCGACTCTCTATTTAAAATAGGTCCCTGGTAAAATAAAAATGCAATTTTTTTTTTGTGTAGTTAAGTTACATTAAAAAATCAGAATAATAGAACTTCTAAATATGAAATGAAATAAAAAAAAATTAAGTGAAAGAAAATGATATGATTTAAATAATGCGTACATAAATATGATTTAAATACTTAGTTCTAATAACAACTTGATCAATTTGGTCACGCATTTTAATATTTTTGACACAAGAATCGAGCAATACATCAAAGAAAGAGAAGGATATTATGGAAATTAAACCTCGGGATATTATGTTGTACACTTGACGATTTAGTTAAGTGGGTGTATCAATTGTGGAAATTAAATCTCCGGATATCATTTTTTTTTAATAAAACAAACATTTATTAACAAACATAACTCAATAACATTTGGTGGAGGTGGAATTTGCAGTGGAGTTGAGCGCTTATTGTCTGGGAGTTGGAGCTTGTACATGAGCTCCTTCAGGTGCTTCCTCAAATAAGGTCTCCGGAGAGACTGATGTTTGATGGTGAACCAATTTAACCACTAATAAATTCATGTTTTAATTTATTAGGAAAAGATAAGAGAATAAGAAAAGAATGAGACGATAATTTTGTTCTCTAATGGTTGCCGCACATGACCGTAAAGTTGTTTCACCTTGAAGTAACTGTGTTTTGTCGAGGCCGTTATTGTGATTTTTGTTCACTATGTCAAAATAGAGAAAAACGGTATTGGATCTTGCCTATACCATTTCGTCGCAACTGCTTTTGCGGTAATATATCATTTTTTAAACCTTGAATTCAACGATAAAACAGAATGAACTGAAGCGTGGAAATATTTGAACTTAACAAAAGCGCAAGTTACTTTTTTCAACAGTCACAGTAAGATATAAACCCTCCACCAATACTTGCCCAGTCATTGGTCAGAAGATCAACCGGATCTTGAGCAGTATACAAAGAAAGAAGTTTAGAAGTGAATTCAGCCAAGGATAGCATTTGTGCTTTCTTCGTTTTAGGTCATGTTGCTGCGACGACAACGAGTGAAAGGAATTACGTGAGTTGTTTGGTTTTAAGATCGTTGTTGTGTTGTTGTTATGTTGTGAACAAAGGAACAAAATATTTTTTATTTACTCTTGTTGTTTCATAGCAAATTTAGTGGCAGTGAGATTTTGAGATTTCGGATTTGGGTTTATGTGATTCGCATGGTTGAAGATGAAGATAGAGGTTTGTGATGAAAAATTGTTGAGCAAATAATTGAAATTAGAATTAAATAAAGTAATTATGATATTGTACCCAAAAAAAAACCAGTAATTATGATTTGATGTAATTTGTTTTTAAAATCCAAAATTAAAATTAAAACAATCAAGAACTAATTTTGGATTTTAATTGTATTTTATAAATATTGAAATGTGCTTAAATGCCACGTGTATCATTTATGCATAGTTAGCAAGTGCCACATGTGAAAAAATGAGCCAAATTAGCAAGAAACCACCAAAATGGCTTTTTTAAAACATTTTTTTTGCATAGGCATATTTCAATTTTTTACAGGAATCAAAACTCAATATATTTTTAGAGACAAAATGCATATTTGTCTACCTATTTCTATCCAAACGTATGGATGGGGAGGGAGCAACTTTGAATCCATTATCATTGAGTTTCTTACAAAGAGATGCATGGATTTAAGAATTTAGCCTTTAACATTAATCTCTAATTTCTACCATTTTTTCAGTATATTTTCTTGAACAAGAGACTCAATAATTTCACTCTCGAAGGTGTTTCGAATGTTTCCTTACTCAAGATCCTACCGCAAAAGCACTCCATTCTTAGCCTTTTAATTCTTAGGAATTTCCTTTTTTGATAAATTCTAGTTTTTCTAACTCCCACCTCATATTAGAACTGAAAAATCGCTCTGGTTTCCTCGTGCTTCAAGAAACCACCTTACAGCCATTCAAACTTGCCGAGCAAGAAAATGGAACAAGTAAGAAACCATTTTGCTTGCCTTGCACATTAAGAAATAGCCTTGTGGCTCATAAAACTTTCCGAGCAAGAATACTGCCTCACGTTTTCCATAGAGTTGTCCCAACAAGATTTTGAGTGACACACAAATATGGCTCTATCATCACTCTTCTATGGTGGTGACAGTGATGACAATGAAGGATAAGAAGAGAAACTACCTCAAGTAAGTGTTTTATCCCAACAACGTTGTAATCTTACATGTCCATCTCCAATTTATCTCCCCCCGCCTCCTCTAAACTGGTCCCTGTTGTTGAAACCTCAATTGCTTGAAGGACATACAAGCACCTCCTTTGAAATTGACACCATGGCCACCTTATGTTTTGGTTACTCTATCACAATCCAGTTTGAGATCGAATTTCCTTATTTGAGTTTTTATTTTTCAATTTTCATATATTTTTTCTTGTGATTATTATTATGTTTCGTCGGTATTGTATGTTGAGTGGGATTACGTAAGCTATCACCAAATTCGGCACCTTCTCAATTTTACAAATGACTGGTCTACATGTAAATGAATTGATCATCTCAGATACCACATATAGTCGATATGAGATTAAGGCTATGGATCTTAAATATTACACCCGTCCTTGCAAATATGTCTCGTTTGAGTTTTGGTCCTTGTAAAAATAAAATTTTGAAATCCGTTCTCGCAAAATTTTCTGTCTTTTAAAGTCCTTGGGCCCATTGAAGCTGCTTGGTGGCACTTAGGTGCTGACGTGACATATGCTGACTATGCATAATTGGCCACGTGGCATTTAAATTAATTTAAAAATGTAAAAAAAAAAATTAAAATTAATTTTTGAAATAAAAGAATACAAAAATTAGAAATTAATAAAAAATAAGTTTATTTTTTTCAAAATATAAATATTTAGATTTTAATTTTCCAAATTAAAAATAAAAAAATTAGAAAATATTTTTCGAAAATTATAAAAACAAATTCAAAGTTAATTTTAGTTTTTTATTTTTTTTGGAATTAATTTTCGTAAATTAATAAAAACAAAAAGTTACATAACATTTTTTGAAAATTTAAAAAAAATTAGGAAGTTTATCTTCAGATTTTTCTTTCAAAATTAAAAAATATATATTTTCAAAAATCTGGAAAAAAAATTTCAGAACAAATGAGACTTTCATTTTCCCCCTTTTTATGATGTCAACTAAGGAAGTTTTAGGGTATTTTAGTTCTCACCATATGCGCATGTTTCGGCTTAAATTTAGCCACATTTCAAGCATTAAAACTTACAATTTCCCCCTTTAAAAAAACAAAAAGGGAGATCATATAATAAATAGGTGGACACGGAGGTGGATCCTAACATGAAGGATGAGGCAGATCTGAACGTGGAGGTAGATGTGAATGACCTTGTGAAAAAGACTCCATAAATTGTTGGAACTGCTCTTCGAACAAAAGTCAATAATCCTCGTGTGACTGCTTTCGGACCAAATGTGACTCCTCTTGCGATGCACAAACTCCTCATGAGTCTTCAACTGCTACTTGAGTGCCATGTTTGCAGCTGACATTTTAGAAATTATAGCCCTCATATGCTAATTTTAGAAATTTCAGCTGACATTTTAGAAATTACAACCCTCATGAGTCTTCAACAGCTCCTTGAGTGCCATGTTTTCAGCTGATATTTTAGCAATTACAGCCCTCTTGTGATTGCTCTCAGAGCAAACGTGACTCCTCCTGAAATGTGATCAAATTATATGGATGAAGAAGGCTTGTATTTTCCTTCCTGTCGGCCCAAACCATATTAAGCATGCATGATGTTAAACACAATAGCATAACAGCAAACGACAGGCAGCAATATACATGATCAGATGACAGAATATAGAACATGATGACAAAGTTATGGCCTAGCAGCAGTAATTTTGACAAATTATTTTAATAGTTAATACTATTGGTTATTTATTTAACATAATACTGTTTAATAATATAATACTACATACTCAGTAATATTAATTATTTTTCTTAATTATAATAGAATTTTGTTTTTGGTGGGATCTTACGATCTTTGTTACGATCCTACGATTTACGATTTTTCAATACCCGAACGATCTTAAGTGAGATCTCGATTTTGACAACCATGGCAGTAATCAATAAACATGATGACAGCATTATAAATACTAATACTAATTCTAGAGTATTTCTAATTACCTTGACTATCCAGCAACATACCAAGTCCAAAAGAGGATATAAATACTAATTCTAGAGTATTTCCAACTGTTTTATGTTTATTTGACAAAAGGATAGAAATACTAATCTCATCAAGCTGTAACTTACCACAACCATCTGAGATTTGGAGGATATTCATTTTGATATATCGCCTTTTACTTTGAGTGCCCTTTGAAATAGTTGCCAACAGCTTGGAGTCATGTCTGAGTCATTTATCTATAGTAAAAAATAAATAGATTAGTATTAATTTAATTTAAAATGGTTTACCTAAAAATATATATTATTTACTTACTAATTGCTTAAAATTCTCAGATGTTGGGATTGACCCTCCATTGTGCAATGGACCATCAGAGGATCTTCTATTTTGCGTAATAACTTCTGCTTTTCATACAATTTAACATGGATGCATTCCCCTAGGTCTTTTCCATTTCGTACCGGCCGATAGTAAGATAATGGAATGCTCGCCTTCCTCATCACTGAATAGAATGTATATATACAAGTGTAGGTCAACAATCTAATTATGTTACAACATAATTACAGGGAAATCATTAAAACTAATTATGGTAAATATTCTATTCTATCAGATACATTGTATTGGTTTACCCATCAGATGCCTGCGATGTTTAACTATGTCTTGCATCTGTAAAAACTCAGCATTTCGTCCTCTAAGGGATGGGTCTTGCCTGTTATTACTAGGCAATGCAAAGGCACTACAAAGTTAATCAACTGTGGTTGCTTCATTGTTCCAGCTACTACCATTTGATCTTCACTTCCCAAAGGAGCAAACCCAACACACTCGGTTTCTTCTGTGTATGCTGCCAGGCAAGGTGGGGGTACTACTTTCAATTAGAGTAAGTTTCTGGCAAATAAGGTAAAATACATATCAAATTTCAAACATGTATGTGAAATCCATGCCTAGAGTGATGTGAACATTCAAAGTACTCATCAGATTCTTCACGTGCTTGTGAAATCTCCAATAACTTCTCAATGGCTGTGTTTATAGTCATATATCTGGAAGGTTTGTAGGCTTTTCTTCCTCTAAAATGAACAAACAGAAATAGATAAATGAAAAACAGTGAATACAAAGATATGGACAAAACAAACCATTTAATAAGAACAAATCACTCAATGCCATGATATTGCTAACCTAAGAGCAACTTCTAGAGAACCTCAGCAACCAATATTTAATGATCGCTTAACAAACTATATAATCAGAGGAAAATAAAGGACTACTTGTCAAACCAACCGTGCACAAAGATTCAAGTGTCGTCTCCTTCACCCGAATATTTGTAACCATATAAAAGTGGAAATTATATTAGTTTTCTCTATAATAAAAATGAATGTCCTTTAGTACCCTTTCCAAAGAACCGTGATGCCCCTCTAACGCTCTTATCTACTTCAGCAAGTACAATCGCTTAAACAATTATCCAAATCAAATAAACATATTTTTATGGCTACTCTGTTTTAGATGTTTACATGATACTTTTATGTATTGAGTTGATAAACACAAACAGGAACAAGCACTGTGAAAAATACAAAAATCAAAAACTGAAACAGAGCAAGACATTTGTTATGGCATAATCATATATAGAGATTAGATATATGAGTAGCTGCATACCCAAAAGGATCACCAACAACATGGAAATCAACATGAGAAAGTTGAGCTTGGGAGAGAATATCATCAGCTTTTTCTTCAACCATTTCCCTATCGGCACGTGTAATGGGTTTACCATATAGTTTTTCAAGGCAGGAGAAGCTGTGTGAGGAGAGACCGACAGAAATAAGGGAAGTGTAAGCTTCCATGTAAATCTTGTCGCAGTTTTTAATAGCTTCTAAACCTTTGAGGGGGATATCTTGCTCATCGCCTAACCCTGAACCGATTATGTATAACATTTTTCTACTTCAACGCTCTTTGCTACTGAACCATGCTCCTTCTTGACTGACTACTCAATTCACACAGAAAATGAACGGAATTAAAAATAGAAAAGTACTGAATTCATACAATGCAACATCATGAATTAATTCACAGAATGACAGTGGAGAAAATGAGCTGAACCGCAACAAATCAAATGAATCACATTGGAAAAAACCAACGGAAACCCAATATGGTGAACAAAAGCATCGATGAACAACAACAACAACAAATCAAACCATTGAAGAGCAGCAAATCGAATGCAGTGTACACAGTGGATTGAAAAACTCATACTCAATTATTATTAGAGACTTGAGTCTTGATATATGGTCTTTTTTTCTTTTAAAAAAGTGAATATAGCTTTTATTCAATTATTACTTTTTCATGTAAATACCAACACATTTTTTTTTTTAAAGAATGTAAATACCAACACATTTATTTCCTAATAAGATAATTTTATGAGAATAAAAGCTAATCACTGATATCCCCGTGAGCTTAGCTCAGTTGGTAGGGCTATTGCATTTTATATGCATGGGCCGGGGTTCGAACCCCGGACACTCCACTTCTCCACAATTAAATTCTGTGAGCTCTAGCCACTGGGCTATTTGACCCAAAAAAAAAAAAAGAAGCTAATCACTGATTAGTGAAAAAATAACGAATCATTCCTATTAAAAAAATGTTTAAACTTAGTAAATACTACAAATTGAAACAAAAAGATATACAGTCTACGTGGACTGGTTGCAACACTACCGCAATTCTTATCTAAAGGTCTCTGGTTCAATTATCTGCTCGACCGGAAACACAAAAACTGTTTGTGACGGAATGACAGGGCCTCACAAAGCATCAGAGGATTTTGTGACGGAATTTGTAGAGATTGAATCTATCCGTCGCTAATTCCCACACAAACCTTAGTCTGATCAATTTTGTGACGAAAATTTAGCAAAGACTTCATCCATCACAAAATCCGTCATAATTTGTGAGGGAATTCGTCCCCTCCCTAAATTTTGTCGCTAAAAATGTGTTTTTTAGCGGTGAATGATTTGTCAAAAAGTGAATGAATTGGTCATCTCCGATACCACATATAATGGATATGATAGATTAAAGATGGTTGATACTGCATTATTCTTGATCATTCGTCATATATGGAAGAAAATAGTTTGATTCTTAGCATTAAGACTTTGGTTTGTTATTTTTCTATAACTAATTTCAAAGTCACTGTCAAACATGCACCAACTTAATATTGTGAGCCTTACTTAATTATGTGAATAATAAAGTAAATAATTTTCATAAACAACAATGAGATTGCGTACCTTTTCTTTGAACAATTGTTAAATAGTAGTATTAAGATCACCCTTCCATCACATCTTTCCTTGCTTGAGATCACTGTGCCAATGATTTTCTTCATCATTTTCTTCAATTTGTACATTTTGAAGATTCGGTGTGTTGGTCACTCCAAATGAAAAAAGTTCCATTCGAGGACATTCTTTGACAACTACAAGTTCTAGCAATGGAAACTTAACAGGGCATGGGCATGAGCAAAATCGGCAAAGCCTTGGTAAAGAAATTAGTTCTAGAGATTGTAAACTGAAAAAATCAATCTCGTTGGTCTCATCTTCACCGTTCACAATATCCTCAAGCAAATTACACATTTTAATCTTCATTGTTGTGAGGTTGACTAGACTCTTCGCTGTTGAGGATGTTATCAAATTCACCAATCCATTGCAGTGTGTCACCTCTAAATAGGTCAGGTAACTAAAGGTAACTGAGGATGGAACCAACATTATCAGATTGGAACAATGATCAACATTTATGCTTTCAATAAAATGAAGAATGGGATCCATTTTAAATCCTTCTTTGCATATATATTGAAGCTTGTCTAGATACGCTAATGTCAACTCTCTGAGTCTCGGGCTAATTTGAATTTCCTTTTCCCTACTCATGCGTTTTTCGACTTGAAATGTCTCCGTAAAGCTACTCCATTGGAAAACCAAGCTTTCTAAACCTGGAACATTTTTCAAGAACCAATATGGAAAAGTATCTTTTTCAGGGTAGAATTCAGATGCGTTAATTTCTTTGGCTTGGTTTAATTGAACCCTTGAAAATTCACTCTGCAATATCATGCCAAGGTCTTTGTTATCAAAGGTTAAACACTCCACAATGGGAAGTACCTGTTACAAAAACTAAATTAGAACTAAAGAAATCTATTTTTTTCTTTGCAGATTTTGAAACAATTGAAAACATTCAATCATGTGTTAGTAGAATAGTGAAAAACACAATGAATTAATTAGCCTCAGCCAATATAATAAGCATGTTGAATAATTTGTAATAAATTAAAAGAAATGTTATTCAAACATAAAAGTTAACACAAATACGGTGCGACGCCGTATAACTTCCTTTTTTTGGAACATTATTTTGCTTAATAATACACTTTCTTTTCTTAAAAAACATATTTTAGATAATCAGAGGATAACTTTTTTGACAAATGGAGGGTTACTTTTGCAACACAAATATGGATTTATCTTATTAACCACTAAAATGCAGGTTAGTAACCACTTATTTAACAGTGTTACAAAATGACTGAAGTATATAGATAACTCATTACCTACCTAGAGTACTTCATTAACCCCTAAAATACAAATCATTGAACACTAAAATGAAGTATTAATACTTCATTTTAGTGGTCAATGATTTATGCTATAATGCAGCACTCTAAACAGTTAATGTAAAATCAATATACTTTAATCATTATATGACAATGTTAAATATGAGGTTAGCATTTACATTTTATTGGTTAATGAAGTAATCTATGTGGTTAATGAGATATATGTTAAATAGCCAGTTAATGAGATAACTCCATATTTGTGTAACAAAAACATCTCTTTATGATTATCTAAAAATAGTTTTTTTTTTTTATATTTTGCTAAATAAAAAAGTGAATTGTGCTACTAAAATTAAGAACACTTAAACAAATCAATATTCAGAGCAAGGATGATATATCTTATGCTACCCTTACCTCTTCAATCACAAAAAAAGGTTGATACGGTGAAATATTGAGCTCATTATTTCGAACACTTTCTTGGTGTCTCAAAGACTCGGTCATAAATAGCTCTATTTTTGGACATTCGAACAAGTAAATGCTTTTCAATGATTTACATTGAAGAGAATGTACACCAACAAAGAATACTTTTAGTTTGGGTAAATGTTCAAGTCTAATGGATGTTAAATGAGAAAACACAAACTGTACTATCTCATCTGTTCCTTCTTCCTTGGCGACGATTTCTTCAATTCCCGAATCACTTACTAGAAGATCTTGAAGTAGTATCATATCTCTTGCTACTGAGAGCGGGAAAATGCTTATCAATCTTCTGCATTCCTCAACCGATACTTCACTTAGATTTTGAAACCTCATTGTGTTATGTGGATTTTCCTTCCATACATGCTTCAGTTTTGGAAGATTAGATAGTTTTAATTTCTTCAATTGACTAGAATTCTTCACAATAATTTCTTGTGCAAATTCATCTTCATAATCAAAAACTGCTTCTAATGAATTACAATCTTTGATATCTAATTCTTCCAAGTTCATTAGCACTTCTAGCAAATTTGATTGAAAGAGCACCTCGGATAAAAAGTCGCATTTATGAACCACTAGATACTTCAAACACCTAAACATATTATGCTCAAGTTGACCATACCATAATTCTTTTAACTCAGGATATTCAGATAGTTTTAAATGCTTGAAACTACCAAATGCCACCTACAATTGTGCCGCGAGTTTGTTCAAACAGAAGTAGTAATGGATAAAGCATTATCAAATCTATATACATGGTAAAATTATTTGCAAATTTAAATACTATTATTTTCACTTTTATCAGTCTCGTTCATTACAATCTAAATAGAAGAGTTTATTGAATATGCTTAGAATTTCTTCTAATATTTTGTGGGCTGCAATCAATTGTTGGTTTTGGTTTTAATAAAAACGGACTGATGTTGTGATCCATTTGATGATGTTTAGGCCCTGATAAAAGTGATCAATAAATAATGGGCTTTTGGGCACTTAATATGATTTGTATAGAAACATAGTGTAGGCCCAAACACTAGGCCCATGATGGGTGGTCCCTAGGGTTGCACAATTATAAATAGAGAGGCTAGGTCCCCTTTGCCATCACTCTGACTATTTTGCTCATTAGCGGTTTGCCCCATCGAAAACCCTAAGTCCGTAACATGTGAAAGGCAAAGGAAGACTCTTGTCTCAAATCTCGGCGAATTCGGCAATCATGGTTTCCAAGTAAGTGTGTTCTAATTTCATATAATAATTCGATCTTGATAATTAATTGTTTACATGCTTATCATAATTTCTCTCACTTTCTAGTTCTATCATGAACACTGCAGATTTATCAGACTCTATTAGATAAATATCATATTATGTTATAGTTTTAAACTTTAATGTATAGTGAAATTAATTTACAATTAAAAAGGTAATAAATTATTCCTTAAGAAAGTAAAATATTTCAATTTTCAATGCATTGATTACACAAGTTCCTATAAAAACTTACTATTTAAAGTCCTTAAAGAATGCCCCGGGTGCACTCGTTAACATTTCCCATTAATATATTATACCTATATGTATTAGGATCTTTATAGCTATTTAAAATTTGTTCGGAACTTCAATCTCTAGATTCTAATTGACTGAACATCTAGAAAAAATTATTTCTTAATCGCATAATCAGTTAAAAACCATTGTAAAAAAATGAATAAATTTGATAACAATGACATTGCGGGCATACCTGTTCCACGAACAATTGTTCAATAGTTGTGTTAAGATCACCTTTCCATCGCATATTTTCTTCTCCCTCTCGCACTACAATTTCTGCCAGGTATGGTGCTATTGTGACTCCTGATGTGAATATCTTCATTCGAGGGCATTTTTCAACAAGGAAACATATCAATGATGGGAAGATAAATGTTTGTTTTCCATAGCAGAAGCTTCTCAAACTTGGCACATTGTGAAGTTCCAAGTATTCCAAGTTTTGAAACATGACATCTTCCTCTACTTTTTCTTCGTCAAACTTCACAACATCTAACATCTGCTCACAATTTCTTATCTTCAATGTTGTAAGTTGAACTAAGCTTTTAGCTGTTGAAGATGTTATCAAATAAATAAGCTCTTTGCAATTGTCCACCGACAAATTTTTTAATTTTGTGAAAGATGTTGACGATGGAACCAAGTTTATCAAATTTGGACAACTCCACGCTTCTAAAACTTCAAGATCTTGTAGTAGAGGATGATCCAATGGAAAGTCTTCATGCCAAATATACTTGATATTTTCCAATTCATAAAGGCACAAATGTTTTACTTGCTTATAAATTTTCTTATTGAAATTTCCAGTAGTTCCTTTTGAAGTGAATAATATTTCAAAAGAACTATTACGCACCATAAGGCTTATTAGATTGGGAAATAATGCATGGAAATCATTCAAAAAAATAGTTGGAGTTTCATCGAAGCATTGCAAACGAAGAAGTTCTATTTTAAGAAAGATGTTTTCCTGAGAAGAACCATTCAACATTCTGCGGGCATCCATGCCATTTATTGCCACATCCTCCAAGTTGATGCTTAACTAAAAAGGAAAACATCCAAAGATTAAATAAGTACTATTTTGTGATAGAGAAAAATATATTTAGAAACATGACAGAGATAAGTGTTGATGGGATTTACCTTTTCAATAAAAAACATGGCTTGTTTAAATTGCATATCATGATTTTCATCCACCGGGTCAGGCTGTTGGAAGTCTAAATGGTTAAAGGAAAACATTTTTAATTCTTCACAACGATATACATCCAAAGTCTTCAATGAAGGGCACTCTAGAGTATGTTTTCTTGGATAAAAACTCTGAAGGTTTGACAAATGATCAAGTATCAATTTATTCAATTGAGGAAAACAGAAGTTACTTTCCTTTGATCTTTCTTCCATTGCAATAACTCCCTCAACTCCGCAAGAGTCTATTTCAAGCATTTCTAGAAGTTGAAGATCTTGGCAAAGTGAATATGGAAAGATATATGACAAGCTTTGACACATGGAAACATTCACTTTGCGCAAGTTTTCAAAGTTAATAATTTCATAAGGATCCTGATTCCATATGTGTTTCAAGTTTGGTAAGCAAGACAAAGTCAAACTTTTCAATTGAGTTCTTTGTTTCATTGGTATTTCTTTTGACTTCATACCTCGCACATCAAACACAACTTCTAATGAATCACAATCTCTTACTTCTAGTTCTTCCAATCCATGTAGCACTTGAAGTACATTTGATGGTAAAAGTACATGTGATAAAAAGTCACATCCTTCCACTACTAGATGTTTCAAATTGCAAAACACATTGTGATCAAGACAGCCATGCCACAAATCCTTTAGCTCTGGGTAGTCGGATAAGGCTAGATATTTGAATTCACGAAATGCAACCTGGTCAATGAAATTAATACATCAACTATATATGAAGTGACAAATAAAAAATATTGAATAATATATAATGTGTATAAATATCAATGTTTATTGTGATCCAAAAAGGACTTCAAATCCTTGAAGTCTTTTTTTGGGTATACAGGCTCCATTCCTCTTGCAAAGAAGAAACATTTAACATAGAGATATCCTTAAATTACCAAAAAGTGATGCATTTAGCATATTTCATTTTAATTTGATAACTCCAGCATTTTGACTTAGATTATATTTTATAATGAGGATTTATGTTATATCTCTCTTTGGCGATATACTTCTAAAATCTAAAAAATACTTGTTTTTTTTACAATTTTGTTAACTTTGTACATTAAAAATCAACTATCATGCAACTAAAGAAAAAAAAAACAACAAAAGCACTAATCATGTTATTGTTACACAAGAAACAAATTGGTAGATCAAGTATACCTTAGCCTCAAACATGTTGTTTATTGTATCATTTAGGTTTCCCTTCCAAAGCCATTCTTCATCATTTTCAGCAATTTTATATTTTCGAAGATTTGGTGTACTTATGTTTCCCTCTGAAAAAGTTTTCATGCGAGGACATTCTCTCACAATTACTTCCTCCAACAATGGAAACTTCAATACGCCATTACTAGAGCAAAATTTGTTGAGGCTTGGCAAACATTCCAACATCAATATTTCTAAACTAATAAATGTAATGCCAACATTTTCTACTCCGGTAATTATTTCTTCAAGTGAATTGCAATCTTTTATCTTCAGTGTTGTGAGCTTGTCCAAACTCCGCGCTGTGTGAGATGTAATTAAATATTTTAGCCCGTTGCAATTTCCTATTTCGAGATATTCCAGATGATTAAGATTGACGGAGGAAGGAAACAAATTTGTCATACTAGAACAATCATAAACACCTAAGCCTTCAAGGAATTCAAGAACTGGGTCAATCGGAGATCCTTTTTCACATATATGTTGAAGTTTAGGTAATTTGTTCAATGATAGTGTTTTGATCCGTGTATGAGTTTTCTCGCTTATTTGTCCCTCACCTTGAAATATTTTCTTGAAACAACTCCATTCAACAACTAGACTCTCAAGAGTATGCACATTTTGAAGAAACCAATAAGGAAATGTAGCCTCTTCATTCTTAAAATTAGACAAACGAAGAAATGTCATTTTGCTGAATAAAGAATTTGAGTTCTGGACTTGCAATATCATGTTAGCATCCCTCTGGTTTAATGCCAAATTCTCCAAGTTTGGAATCACCTAAAACGTTGTTAAACAACAATGTTAAATAATTCAACATGTAATATTGACTTATAAAATAACTATTGTTGACTAAAATTTGTCTTTCAATTTATTTCGAATTCACATATATCCCACCTATTGATATTGTCATATATCTCTATAAAGTAAACTATTTTAATAAGTTTATAAAACCTAAAATAAGTGTATGGGACAACATGCAATTTAACCTTATTGTTATCTATTGTTTAAATTACCGGATGTTAATTTGAAAATACCGAAAAGTAAATATATAGATTTCAACAAGAGACAAGATATAATGATATTTTACACCATAGAAATCATTTTAGACTCCCTTAAATAGTTTAAAATAATTACACATAGTCCTACATATATGTTTTTTCCTACAAATTAAATTGGTATATGTAAACTGACACTATACATACCTCTTCCGCAATGAAAAGTGGCTGTTGTATTAAAACTAAGTCTTTGCCATCTTGATAATTACTTTTGGAGCTGCTTGTAGATAGAGTTCCATACAAATTCAACTTTGCACAATTGAAAACACTAACTTTCCTCAAAGATGAACATGCTAGAGTATGATTTCCACCATAGAAACCCTTGAGTTTACCCAAGTTCCAAAGAAATAAAGTACTTAGATGATTAAACTCAAATATGGGAGCTGCACTCACCCTAGATTCTTTCTCCTCTGCAACAATTTCTTTCATGCTCGCACAATTATTTACGCTAAGTTCTTCGAGATGTGAACAACGAGTTGCTATAGAAAGAGGTAATAGATACTCTAATCTTGAACAACTACTTAGTTCAATCTTTATGAGATTTTCAAAATTAAGAATTTCTTGAGGATCTCTACTCCATATCTTTTTCAGCTTTGGCAATTCATCTATAGTAAATTCCTTCAGATGTGATGTAACTTCTACATTGCTATTTTCACTGAAAGTCAATTCAAATATCTCTTCCACAAGATCACAATATGTAACCTCCAACATCTCTATCATATTGTAGGTTTTTTGCATTGAAGAAGGAAAAACCACCACAATTTTTTTACAATTGCTCACTTCCAATATCTTCAATGTTTCAAATTGATGGTACCATATTGTCTTCAAGTTGTCCATGTCCTTCAATATGATTTTCTCCAATTTGAAAAAATGATCCTATGAATTCATAAACAAACATTATGGTCATAAAAAATTATTTAAATGCAAATTTAAAATTAATTGGATTTTTCAATGGTAGAATTACCATACCTGTTTCAATGCATTGTTTCTCTCATCTTTAGCTATTATCTGTTCCATCAAAGGACAATTACTAATTTCAAGGTGTTTGAGGTTCTTAAAACATCCAACCACGGTAGACGAGAATAAGTACTTCAACCCATCACAGTTCTTCACAGTCAATCTAGTCAAGTTGTACATAGAATGATGATTGTCATCCCAAATTTTATTCAAATTGAGAAGTGAGCTCAATTGAAGGGTATCTAAATTAGGAAATGCAACCTACATAAAATTAAATAAACATAAATCATATTAGAATTTGAAGCCTTATATACATAAATCATATTACTTTCATGTTAGTTTAATTGTTTAACCACACGGTACACAGTTCAAATCCTTTCAGGGACTTTATAAATTGGTCACAATTGTTATTTTAATTAATAACAAACTCCCCCTTCCCCATTTAAAGAAATAAAAATAAAAACTTTTATCATTTGTATCTAAAGAAGCTTTATAACAAAATAACATACCTGAGCATTGAAAAATGGTGTAGAAACATAAGGCTCAAAACCTTGATACTTTTGTTTATTTCCAGAATGCGTCAAATAATAAGAGAAGAAATTATCAAGTGTCTCCAAATGTTCTAAAGTCAAAGATCGCAATTGAAGAAACTCAATTTTTTCATCATTATTTGCACTTAAATTGTTGTCTTTGAGCACTATCTCCTTCATAGAATTGCATCCACAAACTTCAACCTTAGAAAGTTGGGAAAGTCCTTTAGCCATTGTAAAGGAGAAAAGATATTTTAATTGGACACAATTTTTGACTTTGATAGAACTAAGATTTCCAAAAGAAGAAATTAAAAGTGGACCATGACATATATGCTCCATGTTTTTAAGATTATAAAGTACTAGTTTTTCCAAGATGGGAAAGGACACGTGGATTTGATTCATCTCTTTAGAGTCCACAATGTGCTTCATGTTTGCATTATTTTGGATGTGAAGATGCTTCATCAATGGAAATCCCTCCCCATTTAGTTGATAAAGCACATTTTGAATTCCATCTATTTCATCCAAGTACAAATTTTCAACACCTTTAATCAATGCTTTAATTCCGTGCTCCAAATTTATGTTGGTACTAAGTTTGAGCATCAATGTTTTTGAGGTTCCATCCTCAATGTGAGACCATTCCCATACATCTCCAATAGCTATTTTGTATCTTTCCAGATTCTCAAACATCAATTGCAAATCCCTTGATAACATCCCAGTCTCGCGAATTTGTAATTCTAGAGCTGTCAAGTTGGGTAGTTTTCGAAGCTCAGAAATGCTAGCATTTTCACGGTGAACCGTACAATTCACATCTGCCCAATTAACAAAGGTATTGCCCATGTACAACTCCTCCAATCTAGTCAAGCTTGATATGATGTTGGGTGGGACTACTTCTATTCCTGAATTGCTCAAATCAAGCATTCTCAATTGATTCAATCTCCCTATTTCTCTTGGCAACTTGATCATTGAAGATTTCGAGAGGCGGAGAATTTTCAAATTTTGCAAAGCTTCTATTGCATCCATATTTTCCAAAATGCAAAAATCCATACACAAGGTTTGAAGTTCTGTTAGGAACCGAAAAGAAGTGGGAAGCGAAGACAAGTTCAAGCACGTTAAATCTAGCACTTCCAGGCTTCTCATACCCTCAAAAAAAGTATCGGGCACTTCTGAAGAACGATTGTCACTGAACAAACCAAAAAACTTAATGTTTGGACAATTAATCGTTTGAGGAAGCTCGTTAATATGACAACAAGAAACAACAATTTGCCTGCACCTTTCCAAAAAATCCTTGGTTGGCCATTCCACATCTGGTTGTTTACATAGAAATACATGTTTGTCCCTACGTGCTATAGACATAGCAAAATCGGAAACAAGTTCATGCATTTGGATATTTCCATTTGTTTTAATTTCAAGCAAAAGACAAGTCGCCTCCAAAGATTTGATTATTGTGTAAAGTCTGTTCCTTGCATCATCAATGGTAGTACTATGTTTTAAAATGCCCAAACCCATTCCAACTTTTAGAAAGTACTCTACATCATTGCCTAACAGTAATGCGAAAAGCAAAAACAGATCCCTCATTTCATCACTCTCCAGTGAGTTGTAACTCAATTCCAAAGCTGAATAAGTTAGCGCATCTATCTCTGTATGATCATTACTTTGTAATCTCCTCATTGCAGATTTCCAAAATTGGACATCCTTCTTATTTTTCATTGCACGCGCTACTGTCACTATCCTAAGTGGCAAACCTGCACATTTTTGGGCAACTTGAATCGCTACATCTTTCAAATTGTTATCTTTAACCACATCTCCAGCCATAAATTGAAACAAGCTCCATGTCTCGCTTTCACTCATAAGTTCAAGTTTGAAAGTTAAATCCTTTGGAACATCCATTTGCAGCAACACATCTTGACTTCTAGATGTCATCAACAATTTGCAACCATTATGTTCATTACCAAATGGAATTCCCACTTTCTTCAAATCAAGTATGCTCCATATATCATCTAAAATGACAAGGATATTTTTCTCCATTTTGATTCTCTGTTTTAGGCGATGTGCTCTACCAAGAACAGTCTCCTCTTCGAATCGCAGACCCAATAAATCTGCAATCTCCCCTTGAATTGTTTTAAAGTCTGGATTTTTTGATACATGTGTCATAACCACTTTGTCGAACAATTTGCATTTCTGGGCAATTTGAGCAACGTTCTCCACCATATTGGTCTTACCCACCCCACCCAGCCCATATACCCCAATGTTACATGAATTAAGGTCCGCTAGAGCCTTCACAATGTCCTCCTTAAGTGACTCCCTTGTTTCAAGATTT
>Ga0315915_1003485_pt1 | contig 19906 bp, 7 predicted proteins | sample MpolbnodulesMG_FD_207738 | JGI IMG/M metagenome (GOLD analysis project Ga0315915, IMG submission 207738) | Medicago polymorpha root nodule microbial communities from Los Angeles, California, United States - branched nodules | ecosystem: Host-associated > Plants > Roots > Nodule | place: USA... | reverse complement strand
AAAAGAAATTTTATCAGTTTAAACACATACAAGAAAAAGAGATAAAAAAGAAAAATAAACATAAAATGCAATTGAAACCTTCACTTTTTTGTGTTTTTCTCACTTGTAAAGAAAGTTGTCGAATAAGTGTTGAAAAGCCCTCCCAAACTGGTTAGGGCTCCAGCAAAAGAAAGAAAACAAAGTTTGCAAGGAAGAAGAGAATGGTAAAACACATATTCTCAAGTGAAAAATCTTCCAAGAAGAAATTGAAGAAGAGAAGGAAGAGAGAAAATCAGAAGAAGAAAAATGATAACCTAAACAAGTGATATGCCCACAAATGCACGTGTTTATTGTCATAATAAAAATATTGATCCACAAGGATTTGTGATTATCAAGGTTATTTTGTTTACCTAAGTGTTTAGCTAGATTTGTTTTGATTTTTTTAGAGTTTTGATGATTGGTTTGTTTTTGAAAATATGCAATTTAATAAAAATGTCTTGGAATTATTGGAGTTCATCGCAACAATGAACATTTCAAATCCCAACTTTTTCTAATATCATGGGAGATAAAATACTAAAGATGAGGTCACTCTAAAGTAATTTTTGGCCTCTTTCAAGATACAAAGGCGTGCCTTAACAATCTAACCCTCTATTCTAATGGTTGTTATGTTGTTAAGATCCATTGAGACCTATTCTATTACCCCATTACACCCAAGAAAAGAAAAGATTGGAATTATGGAAAGTTCATACTTGGACTACTTTCCATAATTCCAACACAAACTAAGATTTACTCGCTCATACTAATGATGAGCAAACTACTGATATAAGATGAAAGCAAGAAATAAAAGAAATAACTTTATCAAAATGCAAAGGAAATTACAAGAGTTTCTGCTATTGTTTACAATGGTAAAAGTGGTACAAAAACAAATGATGTAAGGCCTATTTATTGCCAAAGGCCTACTGATTTTGTGCGTCATCAGCAATTAAAAGTCATAAGAAATGCATTTACACAAGATCATCCAAATGCACTAAGTGTAACAACAAAACTTGAATGAAGTGAAGTTGTTACAACCGTATTGTGGGGCTACGGTTGGTCGTAACAACCTCTGTTTTATTCTCTTGATTCTTCATCTTCCTTGGTTGATTGATGATAGTTTTGTATCATTAAATCATATTTGTGAAGTGTTTCTCCTTTAATCTCCACTATGGTTGCATTGAAAAAGTCCTCCATCATCATAACTTCAATCTTGGTCAACAAGACTTCAATATTATATTTAGGACTTTTTCATCAAGACCTCAAAGGAGATATTCAATCAAAGGCGAAGCCCAAAATAAGAAAGTGAAACAACAAACCAAAAATATACTACCAATGAAGCAGAAGCAACCACACAAGGAGGATGCAACTCACTGCGACCACCATCAAGACCACAAAAAAATAAAAATAAACAAAGCCAGTCAATACCAATGCAAAAGACTATCGGCTCAAGCACAAGCAAGGTTCCAACATTGTTATACATATATAACTTTACGAACTAATAGAGGGAAATATTCGAAAAAGCCTACACTTGCCCGAGTGTCAATCACTCACATTAGACTCTTGGTATAGTATCTTTTGTGGCATGCATTATCCCTTTTTTAAATAGAACTGATGGGATTTTTTATTGTAGAATGGAAAATCTTATAGATGAAGCGTAACCGAGATACTATGAGAATGGTAATTGGAACACTACCAAGGGACACGATGGGTCCTAGAACGGACCACCTAGAGCTGGTGTGGTTCCCCTTTAAGATCATATTAAGCGCAGCATAAAATGCAATCAACATGGAGCAGATAGAGAAAAGAAGAAGCATAAGGCCAACCATCAACTTTATCGGCAAGACTTTGAGAAAATCTTTTGCAGTGTAACTTGATGTGTGAATCCCAATGAAAACTAAGAGTGATGAGGCAGAAGCAATGATAGATAATGCATCTGCTAAGAGAAAAATATTAAATATATTGTCATGCAAGAAGATAGGTGACCCAGTATCTTGATTGTTTCCACCCGGGATAGTGAAGACTGCAGCAAACATGATAGTAATGATGATGTAAACCACTCCTATATAAGATGTAGCTGTCTCTTTTGTCAATTTCTCTCCAGCTTTTAATAGCTCCTCATGGTTTTCCGTGAATAAGTCATAAGGCTTCTTACCATCTCCATTTTTGTTTTCCTTCATAGTCGGATGCACAATTTTCTCCACCGCCTGCATAAATTTCATGAAAATGTAGCATGATAGCTTGGCAAATGAGTACTGAATATGGTTAAAGCAAAAATCAGTGTAAAAGTATCATGTAACAGAATTAACATTCTATCGATGTTGCCACTCCAAAACCACATGATGGAATAAAAAAAACAGTACAAGATGTGCACAAATTATATATAACTGCTGCTACTACCTTTTTTTAATCATTATTTAATACCACTCTCTCCCATCTTAATTATAAGAGAAAATTGGGTCGACGAAATTAAAATTGATATATTTGGACTGAATTTTAAACCATACACATTAACTTTTGTTGAGCAAATTATCTCTTATAAGCAAGTTCGAAGGGAGTAGTGAATAACTGTTCAAAATTCCATCGGATATACAAAGTTGATTCTCCTTTCCACAGACAACTAGACTTTTTCTATGCACTAATTAAGGAAATGGGCTGCTTATTAACCATAAAGAGCATATATATTTTGAAGAAATTCACCTTTAGTGTAGATAACATCTTAAATCACCCCAAGAATTGATTTAATTGTTGATGTAAGCCTTAGAGGTCAATGATTTTTTTTTTTGATAGAAGGTCAATGATTCTATGTTTAAGCTTATAGATGTACGTGCCATGATTATTTATTTATAGTATAAGACATTTCTTTATTATCTTTCTTTAAAAGTAATAAAGTTTCTAAAATAGTCGGAGCATTCTTAGTAATAAGTTTTTAAAATCGATAAACTTGTTGGAAGAAGAAAAAAGTTTGCTAACAGTCAATTTATCATGAGTTTATAGCTCATTTTAGTGGCTTATAGCTTATTTTCCAAACACTATTTTAAATAACGTTGAATTTATTATAACTTATCATCTTTTCTTTCATATTTGCCTTTATTGTTTTATCTGGGGTTAAAATGTTTTTAGTCCTTACATTTTGCGCTCATTTGAAGAATAGTCCCTACATTTCATTAAATGTTTTTTAAATGCTCACATTTTATCTACGCTATCAAAATTAGTCCCTGTTGTTAATTCTCTAACGGAATGCTGATTTGGCAATTAGTTGGTCTCAATTATTTTAGGGTTAAATATGTTTTTGGTCCCTACATTTTACGTGACTTTGAAGAATATTCGTTATTATTTTAGGGATTTTAAAAACATTTATTGAAATGTAAGGACTATTTTTCAAAGTCACGCAATGTAGCGACCAAATACATATTTAACTTTAAAATAATTGAGACCCACTAACTGTCACATCAGCTTTTCGTTAGAGAATTAACAGCAGAGACTAATTTTGATAACGAAGATGAAATGTGAGGATTTTAAAAATATTTAATGAAATGTAGGGACATTTCTTCAAAGCGGCGCAAAATGTAAGGACTAAAAACATATTTAACCCTTTTATCTAAAATCTGTTATTACCTTTTCTAACTTATTATAATTTAAAATTAAATATATATTTAACGTTACGTTGCTTTTTATAAAGGTTTATTGTTACTTTTAAATAAATTGTTATGTTCTGTCAACAAAAATAAATTGATATGTTACAGGCAACAAAAATATACGTTATATTTTTTCAGAGCAAATACGTTACATTTATAACATTTATAATTTAATTTTTTTTGTCTATTTTCGTTGTTAGTTTATAACATAAAATTTTATTGTTAGTTTTATAATTTAAATGAATAGATAGAAACATTATTATTAAGTTTTTTTATATAGTATAAAATTTAAATTAATATAAATATATATTAAAATTTCTGCTGGAAAAAAATTAATTCATTAATAATAATATATAAAATACATTTTAAAATAAGTACTTTGATATCTAAATTTTAAGTATCTTAAAATTCCATAAAAAGAAATTATTATAAGTAATAATTGATATAAATTTTATCAAGAATTAGCAATGTCCTTGTATGTCATATTACATTTATCAGTTAGTTAAATTGTTAATTTTATCAAACACTTCAATTAGTTTATCAACTACCAGTTATCTGATATAAGCTATCAATCATCAGTCATCGACTATAAACTATCAACTATCTTATCAACTATCTGTTATTTCTACCAAACAAAGGTCTTGTATGTCTAATGGAACATTAAATGCGACTTAATCATGAGATCACATTAAACATAAGGGTAATATTCTTAAAGTAGCTTTACTATGAAGTTAGATAACTCTAATGTATAAAGACTGTTATGTAAGTGTTATGTAAGTAGATTGATGACCACATCTAACATATCATTGATATAAATATTCGGTCATTGCATATATATAAATTTTTTGAGTAATATTTATATTGGATTGATCTACCATGCAAGTACTACATAAAGTGTTATGTAAGTGTCATAACTTATTCTCATAGCGATAACGATGTATTGATTATTAAGTGTCAAATCTACTTAATTTCACATATATATTTAGAGCACTTATTAACATGTTTTGCAATTAATCCAATAAAAATTCCGCAATTTATTGTCAATATTAGTTAGTTTGGTTTCAAGTATGTTACATTTATAGGTATTAAAGCTCAAGAGATGATCGGAACATCAAATATCAAAGAAGTGAAGCATTTAAGAATTCTCTTAGAGAGCCCTCAAATAGTGAGGAGCGAACAAGTCGGAAAGTTTTAAGCATACTTCACAAACAATCATTCCTTCTTTTTCCTAAATTCATTTTGATACATACCTCAGATTTAGAATATGAACCTCTTCTCAAAGTTGATAATCAGTCAAAATTTCAAAAGTTTCACAGTTCAAACCCCCCATTTGAACCCTTTTCTCCACTTATATAAGTGAGACATAATGGACCAATATATTTGTACCTTTCTCCACATACAAAGGGGTTTCAGTACCCAACAAACCACTTGTCATAACTTTATGGAGGAAATCGTAAAACCGACAATATCATGACAAGTTTCAAACTTCCCATTTGCAAACGCTTTAGTCATTAATACAAAAGTTAACCAACTCCAACAACTTAGCATCCAAAACATCTTGTATTCAATGAAACCACACATCAATGTGTTTAGACCTATTATGAAAAGTTGGATTCTTATCAAGTTGAATAGAACTTTGACTATCAACAAATAATACGAATTTGTTATGATACACACTTTTGCAATCTAGAATGCCAAGCCACAACTCCCTTACTATAGAAATTTCCATCTGGAATCTCTGCAATACTCTTTTGATATAGCGTTCTTGTGACATCCAAAGTTTCTTCTCCTTTTTATCACAGGTAATTCTTATGCCAATAATATATTTAGTAATTTGGTTTTGAGAGACGATAATGGTTGCTTTTACATATTTGATTGTAATAACTCAAGAGGATGAGTTATCAAGATCATTGAGCAAAGAAATGAAGAAATCAGAGCTAAGTCAGCTCAGTAAGCGAGTTGCATGATGGCTTATCGAAGTAATTAATTGATATTTGACTTAAAACAACGAAAACTTCTCTAAGAAAAGTTACGATTTCGCTTAGCAAATTATGACATTTCAGTGACTTTTAAAGAACAGCTGAAAATTACTTCAAGGTGAAGAAATGGTAACTCCCTAAATGAACTATAATTTCTCTTACAATATGTTTGGATAGGGGAATATTTTGAGGGAATGTAATGTTATGAAGGAATTCAACCTCCGCATCACCGGCACCTCTCTTCGTTTTCAGCTGTCCTCCGTTCTAGCTCTCCCTTTTCCGATTCCTGATCCGGTTTCGATGGTAGGTGCTTCTGCTCCGTCAGATCTCGCCGGCCTTTGTTCTGTCGTTGGTTAGTTGAAGTTGTTCGAGTTCAAGATTTGCTGTGCTGGGAAGAGGCGTCGTCGCCGGCTGTTGGGTTTGGTTTTTGTGGTGGTTCGCGGTGGTGATGTGGTGTTTTTTTCGTGGTTGTTAATGGGTGACTCGTGGTGGTGTTGGTGGCGTTTTGTGGTGGTGCCTCCACCTCAACAGAGGTTTAGGGTGTTAAAGGAAGGTGGCACCGCCTCTGGTCACGGCACGGTTAGGTTGTGCCGCCGCGTTGGTTTCTGTACAGTGGTGGTTTTTTCATCCCTTTCGCATTTTGTTTTTCCGGTTCCATGTCCTTCGTCTGTTTTCCGGTTCCGTTTCCACCTCCAATCTGCTATCTGTTCTCGGTGGTTTCGGTTGTGCTTTGGTTGTGTTTATGAAGGTGTTGTGTGGTGGTGGTGGTGAGTCGGATGTGGTGGTGGTGGTGATGGTGAGGCAGTGGCGGTAGGCTGTTTTTCACTGTTATTTCCGGTGACGGTAGGTGTGTCGGATGTTGGTGGGTGGTTCAGTGGGTGTGTAGGTGGTGACGTGGATGCTGATTGATCTTTAGAATAGTGGCTCAACATTGGTGTTGAGGACAAGATGTTTCATTTAGAGGGGTTTTTTTGGGAGGAGTAGTGGCGATGTTGGGTATGAATACCGTTTTTCGGTGGTTGTTTCATGAAGGAATCTATTTTAGGTGGTGATGTTAGGAGGTTTTTATTTTGGTTTTGATTTGTGGTTATGGTGTGTACCGTCTATATGCGGCACCATTTGTATCGTGTTTCGTCCATACCTTGCATCTTGCGGGGATGGCGTTTAATAATATTTGCCGATTAAAAAAAAATACTATGAGGTGAATTCCATTGTTTGGATAATAATTTGAAGAATTTTCAAAATGATGGAATTTATGAAGTATTTTGTTCAAGTTAAATTTAGAGAATTTCAAATGACACCTAAAAGGTAGGAATTTCAAAATTCTTCATTGTAATAATCTTTCAAATTTTGCATTTGGGTCCTCAAAATTTTCAATTTGACCCCAATAAATTTCCAAAAAATTATAAATTGACCCCTTAAATTTTTCATAAATTATAATTTGACCCCTAAAAATTTTAAAATTTACAAATTGACCCCTAATTTCAATTTTTAAAATTTGGCTCAAAAAAATTAAAATTTATAAAAGTTCCCCAAAAATAATTATTAAAAGAGTAATTAAAGGTTCAGATTTTCATTGCAGAGCATCTAGTGAAATTTTCACTGTAGAGGATCCAAGTCCAGAAGAACATCGTAATCACAAAAGAGTAAAGAACCTCTTGATGAGAACCAAATGGTTCAACCAATCATTTGAATTGGAAAACAATCATTAGTAGATCTAAAAGTGGTGCAGTTTTGCAATCCATTAAAATAAAAAATTTATTTTACATTATTTTTTAAGATATTTTAAAAAATCTAAATTTTACCTTAACATTATTCTTGTGCATGACACAAGTTATTAATATACTAGAATTCAACCATACAAACTTTATTCAAAAATATTAAATTAATCTATGACTTTGTTTAACATGCACAAGTAAAATAGTCTCGTACCATGCACAAGTGACTTTTTTAGCATCCCACTTTATGCTTAGCCAAAAAAATAAATCCCAAGACACAATTTGCCATTTGGTGAAAATGTGTTATGTGAATTATTTTGTTTGTTTTTTAATTAAAAGCTTTCAAGTTTGTGGGTGCGTGAGGGTCGGTTGTTGTGCATTTCACATGCAAATGGTTCTTAATGTACACTTAGATAAGATAGAAGTGGGACCCAGTACGAAAATCACCGGTGGCAACTGCCACGTGTTGGTAAAAAGTTCACTTTTCCATCATGGAAAATAACTTCCTTTTCCCAGGATAAATGCCACATTTATTTATTGGTAAAGTTTATTGATCAACAATGATGAAAACTAATTTATGCATGATGTAAAATTTGTCTCACTTAGGCATTATAGAATTGCCCGTCAATTATAACCTAAAAAATTGGTGTATTTTTTTTAAACGGAATAACTACGTTAATATATTGTAATTATTACTATTTGGGATATCTTTGAATAAATATATGTTGAGATGAGATCACTGACCTTGAACCATTGAATTTCTCTTTGCATTTGTAGAGCAGCACCATATCTGCTATTACGATCAGATGAAGGACCTAAATGTGTTGCCAGATGCAATATATTATTCCCAAACGTGTCTATGCTGAATGTCTCCTTCCGTGCCTCAAGACCAAGCATGAGTTTGAAACACGTTTAGTTTACGATACATAATTGCATAAGAAAATATGCCTCTATTGAAGGTATCCACAGCTGAAAGCAAATCAGGATTAGCATCCCTCATGGAATTTATGAACTCGATTATTCCATTCTGGGCTGCATACAGTATGGCTTCATACGCCGACACCTGTCTGAGCTGTAAATTATTAAATTTTCCAATGCTTTGGCATAAGTATGCTAATATTGCCAGAACTTCATAATGGGCGTATTTTGTACGATATATTCTCCTTGTTCCTAAAAAAAAGGGACTTATAAGTGCTTTAGTCGTTGCAGAAAAAACAAATTGAAATAAGCGGAAGGAACACTAACACACGCATTACAAAATGTTTTTCATGTTACGTTAAATGTTTTTTTTCATCTCCTTAAATGTTTTTCTGAACACTAACACAACAGGTCATCTTACGTTATTCTTAGTATGTTTTTCAGTTTATTTTAGTAGGAAATAGCAACAAAACGAAGGAGTATTAGAACAATTGCTTATGATTTCGGGACTTTTGTAATGTTTTTTATATTGTAGTCTGAAATTCTAGTTTTCTGCAACGATAGCGCAAGGAACATAAGCAATCATTAAATGTTTAATACAAACATCTAAACGTCTAATACTCCTCCATTACAAAATAGGTTGATGTTTAACGAAGCAATCATTCTAATACTTCTCCATTACAAAATAGGTTGATGTTTAACAAAGCTCCACCAAACCCTAGGAGAGAATAAACTCATCTCTTTCGGGATCATTGTATAGAATTGGGTAGGAGGATTGTACTTTGTTTTCATTTATACGTGTGTTTTTGGGAGCATCTATGATGTCGTCTTAAAAAATACGGATTTAAATTTGTTACTTTTGAGAAAAACACTTAATATCACTTAAAAACATTTTTTTTTTAAATAAAATAAAACTTTTTTTGAAGGAAAACTAAGAATGAATTAACATAGCACTAACTACCTTTGTTTTTTCTTTTGGAAACTTTCCTATTTGATTAAATAACATTTCACGGTTCTCGTGAGCTTAGCTCAGTTGGTAGGGACAATGCATAATATATGTAAGGTCCGGGGTTCAAACCCCGACCACCACAAAGAAAAAAAGATTTTAGGAATTTTTTTTTTTTCAAAAAAACTTTTAGCGATTGCTTATGTTCCTTGCGCTATCATTACAATAGGTCAGGAACATTTTGTAATGAAGGAGTATTATAACGTTAGTGTTTTTATTTGAACACTAACATAACAGGTCATCTTACGTTATTCTTAGCATGTTTTTCAGTTTATTTTAGTAGGAAATGGCAAAAAAATGGAGGAGTATTAGAATGATTGCTTATGATTTCGAGACTTTTGTAATGTTTTCTATATTTGAGTCTGTAATTCTAGTTTTCCCAAAACATAGCAATTTGAGGGGGGGGTTTTGAAATAATTCACGAAGAAATCATGCAAATCGGAAAATCAAGAACATCTGAAGAATTGTGAAGATTCAAGAAGCAAAGATGAAGATTCAAGAGGCCTCAGAAGACATACAAATGGGAGGAATTCTGTTCCCAAGTCCTGAGGTACGTTATTTGAAGACGAAGACTTAAAACGACAGAAAATCAGAGAATTTGGGCCTAGGAAAGACAAGGCATGCGCCTAGAACGTAGGAAATGTGCCTAGCACATTCCAAATGTGCCTAGCACATGAAATAGGCGCCTAGCACATGGTGTAGGCAACCATGCGCCTAGGGTATGGCTTTTGCCATACACTCATGCGCTAGGTTCACTGCTAATGTGCCTCGAGCGCTTGAAAACTCGGGGCACATTTGTCTTTTCCTGTTAGGGTTTTTGGGTAAAGCCCGCACTTTTAGCCCAAACTCAGGTAGAAACTCTCACTATAAATACCAGCCTTCCTCATTCAAAATTTCTTGTTCAAAAATGGAGCAGTTCAAGAGGAAGGCAACTTTGGAGCTTCGGGAGAGTTTCTATCTTCTTCTTGATTTTCGGTATGTTTTTATCTTTAGTAATTTGTTTTTAGTTATCATGTGTAACTAAATCTTTTTAGGTTAGCGTTCTAAGATGAACCTCTGTATATTTTTGTTGGATATTTATTTAATTTAATTTGTCATTTATTTATTTTATTTATGCTTTTGTCCACAATAGAGTTTTATTATATTATAGTCTTTATTTCTGTGAGGTACAACCCTAAATTATGTACTTAGGTTGTGACAAGTCCTAATATTGTTTTCACTAACTGGATGCTTATATCTTGATATTTATATCCTTTTACCGTTAACTATTTGTCTAGGAAGTAAGTAGTTATTAATTAGCCAAAGATACCATAGGAATTGTTGACCCTAGATGTAGGTACACCAGTGGCTAGAACCCATTGGGTCGTGTGGTGCATTTCCGAAGCTAGGAATTAACTGAGTAGTAATTAGGGAAACAAGCACCTAGTTGTCCGAATTACAGCTATAATTTAGTAAAACCATTCTCTTGAAAACCTTAGTAAGGTAGACGTAGATTAGGGCTGCCTGTTTGTAGAACTACACTAAGCAAGCTTAGAGAGAGTGTGCTATGAGTGTCCTAAGATTCATATATGGGCAGACCTAAGGGAACCTTGGACCGGACCCACAATAATAATCCTTACGACGGTGGCGGAATCCTATAGGATTGATAAACCTACACCGTGAAGGTGAGAAAAACACAAGAAGGGGGGTTGAATTGTGTTTTCTTTTTCTTCGTTTTCTCCCACTTAAGTCATTGATCAGAAGTAGATAGAGTTCAGCTTCTGAAGTGATGATCAGAATCTAAATGCAACGGATAAAACAGAGAGAGAGAGAGAGAGAGAGAGAGAGAGAGAAGAAAGACACAAAGCAATTATACAAGTTCCTTCCACAAACCGGAAATAGTCCTATCCCCCCTTGCACTTCCAAGGAGAGTTCACTAAGAATGTAATATCTGATTACAACTGCTCAATGCTACAACTAGCAAGAGACTTCAAATTACTCAAGCACAATTGCAAGAGATTTCCTATGCTCCTGAACACAGTCAAGAGACTTCCAATGCTCAAGCACAACTGCAAGAGACTTCTATTGCTCAAGCACACAAGCAAGAGACTTCTATTCAAACAGATTTACAAAGAAGTTTGTTTGAGTTTGAACACTTGATATACAATCAGTAATGTTCACAATACAAATCAGATACAGACTCTTAAGACTCTAGAATTTTTAAGATATGAACTTTGATAATGCCACTTTTGTTTTAGTGTAATGTCATGGGTTCAAGTCCCACATTAGAATTTTTTTTATATAGTGCCTCATTTTAATTTTTTGGAGCCCAAAATTTAATTTTTTCTTCAAACCTTTAAAAACCAAAACCGGGATCCTTTGTGATGAGTCATTGGAATGTCAATGCTATAAATAATGGTTTGGTCATTGTAATTATTATTAAATGAATGGATGAAGAAATTAGTTTGTTAGATTAGTCTTAGTTATAGCTTATTCTCTCTTTTATTACAATTTCTCTTCCATTTATGAACAACCCAAAACTTGTTCATAACAAAGTGTTGAGACAAGGCTTCTCAATGATTGTGAGTTGGCGAGTTAATTCATTTAAGGAAAGCTATTTGATGTCAATGGAAGATTGTATGAATCCCTGTCTTGAGGGATTGGAGTCAAACTGAGTGGATCTGACTATATTGATTAGCATCAAATAGATGATATTGAGTTTACCAACAAAGTAGGGAGATCTTGAAGATTATGTCCGGTGGACATCAATGACAACCAAGGCTGTTCCTAGGAATCCGAAGGCTCGGCTCTGTAAGTGAAAAGAGGCCCATAATAAAATAAAAATATTTTATTTTTAATGAACAATGTTCTATTTAAAAATTTTAAAAGATAAATACAAGGTGTCGTATATATGTTGTACACCCAAAGGTGAAAATCACTACCGTATACATGAGGAACCTCAAACTGCCATTCCAAAAAAACACTCACCTAACACCAAAAGCAAGATGACACAATTCTAATAGACCTAAAACAAGACAATAGAAAAGGAAAGTGGAAACTTGAGAAGTAGTGGAGTAGTACTAATTTTTTTTTTTTTAGGCTCATACCTTGGGGAGGCACAATTCCATTGAGCAGTTTGCACACCGTAAGGTCCGGCCCTGATGACAACAAATGATTTGGTTTCAATGCTTGTCAAAACAATTGAAGGGGCTACTGTCAGAATCAACTACAGGTGTCTCATACCAAACCTATATTAAAGACGTCATCGCAGGAAATAATTTCTTAACGGTTGACTCAAAGAGTGGGTGCATCCCTTAATTGAAAGAATTATTCTCAACGATCATCAACTTAAATGGCGAGGAGGATTGTTTGGGATGTGGTCTAAACAATTCTTGGCTATATAATTGTTGGACTGATTATCCCTTAAACCACCACTTAAAGATGCTTAAGTTGTTCCACTTTCACTATGAAAAAACTCAATATTAACAATTATGCATTAAGTATTGAATCGACAATTGAAGCTACTGATTTATCTTTCTGATTAACAATTATGCATCAAGTTTGGAATCATGAATGGAAAGATTGTGGTGTGGTACACGACAGTTGACAAGAGTGACTTAAAGATGATAGAGCACAATGTGGAAGCAGAACCAAATCAAGAAGATGAAACTGCTTTGAAGATTTGAAGAGATTCAAGAGCACAACGTAGACCTATCCAGGCTTGGATGACGGAAAATCATATGGTATTTTAGGTTACATTTTTAGTTATTTTCTTTACATTAAAGACAACTAAAAGGTCATTTGGAAGAGTTATCCATGATTTGGGAAGCATTTTGTATTGTTTTCATTCAGGTCATTGTAATTCTCTTGTATCCTAAATCGTGCAACTCCATAGGTATTTTGAGTTTTTTTTAGTGAAAAAACATATAAATCGGCAGAGCAAGACATCTTATGAAGGATCAAGAGATATGAAGAATGAAGATCAATGATTTTTAGAAGGTTGTTGAAGATAATACAAGTTGGGAAAAATTCATCCCAAGTTCAAAAGTAATTCAAGACGGAAGAACGCTCAAAAAATAACAAAAAACTACAAAATTCGCAATCAGGCGACTGCCTCATGCGCCCCTGCGCATGAAACAACCCTAAATGCTACCTCATGCCCCTTGTGTGTCTGCCCATGCGCCCATGAGCATGATTTTGAAAGGAAAAAAAAAGTTTTAGCTTGTTTTTCAAGCTGGATTGGAGGAAGCATGAGTTTGGAAAGGAAAAAAAAACAGTTTTACCTTGTTTTCCAAGCTGGATCAAAGGAGAAAACCTAGTTCTCATCTCTTAATCACATTAGTAATGATATATTATAAAAAGCGATCCCTACACAATTATATTCATTCATAAAGCTAGCGGTACAAGACAGGAGGTCAAGCATTAGAGCTTCAAGGCAAAGGGTTTTCTCCTCCTCTTGTTCTCTTTAGGTATGTTTATATATTGTTTTTTTAATGATGTCGGTTACCATGTGTAACTAAACCTCTCATGATTAGGGTTCCACAATGAACCTGTACTTATTTGTTGGATTAAATTAATAAAGTTTTTATTCAGTTTATGATTCAATTCAAGTATCTGATTTAATCTGTATATGTTCCATTCTTAATGCTTTTCAACTAGCGGTTGACCTGATCTCTAGGCTAAGGTATATGGCAAACTTTCTTGCCGGTTCCCAGAGAAAAACAGTAGTAAATTTCCTATTTTAAATTAATATATTTTAAATTAAATATAAGTATGATTGTTAGGGCTATAATCCATCTTTACGGGTACATCGCAAATATAGCCTTTGCCGCGGCACAAAGACTCGAACTTCTCATTGTTACATCATGGGGTCATGTCCTACTCTCTTAAATCAAAGCAGATCATAAACTAATATTAAACTGAGTTAATTCCAACAAAAAAGGTAGAGGGGATTCAATGATACCCTAATCGTTGTTAAACATCTAAATCAAAAACTCAATCTCACATTGAGCAAGACAATTAAAAACTTGCAAACTCATTCATGATAATCCTCACATATGTTAGGTTACTAGGCCCAATAGACTCTTCAGGTTCGATGGACTATGGTGTTAAATTGTTATCAGTTGGTTGGTCATTACTCTTCTCACTTTTGAAATTGTTCAAAAACTACCCCAATGGCAGATAATTGTCGTTTGATTTTTCCAAGGGAAGTTAAGTGTCATTGGACACTTTTTAAAGCGGTTCGATCACTTTTCAAGTCAATTTAACTTATCTTAAAATTGTCTAACAGCAATTAACTGTCATTGAAAAAGTCGAACGACAGTTAACTGCTACTGAAGTAGTTACTGAGCTATTTCATAAGTGAGAAGAGTAATTTCCCGTTTAGTTAGGGTGTGTTACAGGTCATGACTACTGGATGTTTCTACCACGAATCTCAGAGCTAATTTGGTGCAGGAAGCAAAGCTAATTTGTGTATGCAACAATGTGTTTCACTTTATTTTTTTCTGGGTTAATTGTTCAAGAAAGAAAAAAAACTTGTTTATGAGTTGTTGGGTAAAAATGCTTGAGAGCGGGTGCTAGGATTTGGGGGCTTGAATCATTTTTGTTTGGCCACATTTTCTAGCTAGTAACTTATGCCGACGCGTACAAACTTAATTTAAACAAAAATGTTCTTTAGAAGAGAAAAAACATAAAATCAAATATTATGGTTCTACTTACCAAAGATAGCTAGATACAAGAAAATTTGAACCAACAAGTATGCAAATAGTCGACCTGAAAATCAACAAATCATTGAGGAAAAAATAGTAAAGACTAAAAATGCTCGTTATAGGCCTGATAATTATCAAAATGCTGGTTTGGAATCAACATACCCAATAGCCTTGAAGGCAGCAACAAAATATTCAAAACCAGTCTGCAGAAGCGACATACTACTGACCAACATTTCCTAGAAGAAGAAGTCTTCCCAGAAGAAGTTTCATGAATACTTGTATGATAACCACAGCGTGTAGCCCACCATACAATATCAGCCTCAGGAATACCATAGTTGCCCGCAAATTCCTTTCCTACACTTAAAGCTGTAAGGAAAAAATACATTCGTGTTCATTCATTAATTAAAAAAAAAAGATATATTTTTTTCTATGCTAGTAAGAAAAACTTTTTAGTGAATATGCTCCCTTCCGTCTCCATTATAATAGATAGTTTACTTTTTATATGTATTCAATAAACGATATATATGATTTTTAATATAAGACTAAATACATCATAAATTGATTAAATCTAAAAAGTGAATTTTCTCTTATAATAAAGACTATGGTAGTACAATCGAATTTTAGAGTTTAATTTTCACATAATACCAGTGTATAACACTTTACACTATCATCATCATATCACAACCAACTATATGTGTAACTTAAATATCCATCATAATAAAGGTCAAATGATTTTAATGATTTAAGAACTACTTCCTCCGGTACTATATACTACCTTCGTCCCTAATTATAGAGCCCTTTTGAAAAAATAACGGGAATTAAGATAATGGATATTTGTATTAAATATGTTTGTAATTACTATTGTCTTTATACAATTTTATCCTTTAAGAGAGAGAGTTGGTTTATGTTTTCAACATGTTATTTATTGCTGATTGAAGAAAAATATGTAAATAAATAGGGGCATGTATGTAAAGAAATAATTAATGTAGTTGAAAATAGCAAAGGAGTCTTATAAAAAGGACAAAAAAAATTCTCAAAAGGGTCTTATAATTACAGACGGAGGTAGTATAAACAAAATTGACTTTTTAGATTCATTGAATAATTGATGTATCTAGTTTATAATATTGACTAGATACATACCTAAAAAGTCAATTGTTTCTTATATATAGGACTGAATGGAGTATAATTGATAATAATGTAAATCTCTTACACTAATAGTAGTCATTAATATCATGAATTAAATCCTTAAAATAAAATTAAAATTAAAATTGGTGTTAGCCCTCCGGTTTATAAAGGAATGGGCTCAGATAATCTAGAGTTTGGTTGTGGAGTAAATATAGTCTAACCAAAAATTGTTTCATTCAGAAATCAAACTCATATTCTCCCAAACGATTTACCATTCGATTACGTTTATTAACTACTTGAACTTAATTGTTTAGTTTAAAATTATGAGCAAATGTTTATGATTAATTTTTATTCCTTCCTCTTCAAAACAAAAGCCACTCACAGTCGATTTCCACCAACTGTTGATAACTTTAAATTTGTTCTAAATTTTGTTTAGAATTCATTGATTTTGATTCATGGCTGTTGATTTTGTGTGGTCATCTGATGTGTTTTGAATTTAATGTTTATAGTGTTATTTTGTGTAGATTGGTTATTGGGTGATTTAAAATTGGATTTAAAGGCGATATGTACTTGTATGTGACAACTCAATTTGGCTGAAGATGTATCATTGGCATAAATTTGACAGCATAAAAGCATATGCACAAAAAATTGAAGATAACAAATACTTCAAAAAAAAAACATAGCATTCAAATCCTGGGTATGTAAACATAGCAATGAGTTCTATATCATCGACTGCGGCAGCAGCGATTAACGGTAGACGAAAATCTGATGATGATGGTGGACGAATTTTGTTATGAAGTGAAAGAAGAAGAAAAAAAGGGTGTGAAGCTTCAAAGTTTTCTTCCTCTCTAAGTGTTGGTTCTTTTATGACTTAATTGGACTTTTGGTCTCCTAAGTAATTTTTTGTTTTTAATTTAGTCTCTTAATTCGTAAAATCAAGTTTCGGTCCCTCTTGTTTTGCTCTGTTAGTCAAAAAAGTCCTTGGTCGAGATTACACTTCAAAAAGGTCCTTGGCCGGGATAGCACATAAGTGCTTTTGCTTTCGGTGCGTTTAGTTCATTTTTTATGAGAGAGAATGTTGGATAAATAATTAAAATAAATTATTTAGGTGAGAGAGAATGAATGGTTAAGAGAAAGATAGGAACAAAAATTAACAAAGGTATTGAAGGCAAATGCACCGAAGTGCTACCCCCTTGGCCGTTAACTTTAAGACTAAAGTGGACCAACCTTAAGAGTAATCCACCATAGATTCTATTAATTATTTTAATTTAAACTGTTTGATCTTTTTAAAAAAGAGGGTCATTGGATTATGCATATCTACTGTATCTTATAGTGAATTAACAACAACAAATTTTTTCTCCTTTTAACAATATTCTTTATTCAATTATTCCACTTGTTCATCATCATCAACAACAAATTCATCGACACTCATAAAAAAAACCAGAAAAAACTCATCCAGGAAAAACTCATCTTCTCGTTCATTCCCAGTACCAGTACCATCGATTATCATTCATTCACTGTACCAGTAAAAACCCATCTTCACCAACACTGATTTCATCATTGATTCATCACTGTAAAATACCAGACAAAACCCATTGATTCATCACTACAACAACAACTCATTTCGTCACTATATAATTAGATCTGGATTTCCATTGTGTTCTTCTTTTTTTCTTTCCTCTTCTTTGTTTTTGGATGCAAATCTTGAGGGTGAAATGGGGATTACCAAGCTTGAAGGAAAGATGGAAGGGGAAGAAGAAGGAGTGGTAAAATGGAATTTGTTTCAATGTTTTTCGGTTTGTTTGTTCGGGCATAAAAGGAGTAACAAGCTATAATTTCTTTCTGGCTGGACGTTTTTTTCCGGTTCTGTACAGACGCAGTGGTGCTGCTACTTGTTGGTTTGGCTGGGTGTTTTTTATGCTGCTGTAGGCCTGTTAGGAGTACTGGTTTGCTGCTTTGTTGCAGCAGCCATCTGTTTTGGTTTTGTTTGTTGGCCACTGTTTAGCTTTTCAAGTCTTTAGGTAGCAGTTTTGTTTTACTGAGGTGCTGTTCTTTTAAGGCTTTGCTCCTTTTCCTCGGCCTATTGCACACGTCTTGTGCTTGGCTGCTTCTATTGAATAAAATTATGTTACTTAAAAAAAAAAAAAAAGCTATAATTTCTTTCTTTCTTCACACAACAATCATTTTTTTTTTTGTTGATTTTGTAATGACATGAGTTTCATTTTTAGTTTTAAAAAGGCTAAATTGTATATTTTGTGTGATGGTTGTTGTTTCTGGAAAAAATTTATGAGTTTTGTATGAATGTGGTGTAGAAGATGATGAAGAAAAGGAAAGGAGAAGATGATTAAAAAAAAAGGAAAGGAGAAGATGATTAAAAAAAAAGGAAAGGAGAAGATGAATATATGGAAAGAAGATGATTAAAAGTGAAAAAAATTAGGTGCTGACGGTTCACTGTTAAATACAACGGACATGCAATTAAATGGTTAAAATTATATCAAAAAATTTAGGCATTAAAAAACTAGTGGAGAGAACATTTTTGACTAACGGAGCAAAACAAGAGGGACTAAAACATTGATTTTACGAGTTATAGGACCAAAATGAAAACAATAAATTACTTAGCGGACCAAAAGTCCAATTAAGCCTTCTTTTATTGTCTTTTTAAAAAAGGTGTGCCATTTGACACATCATAATTGGCCAATGATATATATCTCAATGGTACGCAAGTACGATCCAATCCCTTTATATATAATATAGAAAATATTGTTTGTATTGTATTGTGATAGTCCTTGTTAAAAGATAGAATAGTTTAAATGAATGGTAAAATAGGTAAAAAAAAGTCAGTCCAAACTTTTGTATTCTCTTTATGTATATAGTATATATATAATTTATACTATCTATAAAGAGAATATATGAGTTTGAATTGCCTTTTTCCTCTCTTATTTTACCCTTCAAGCCTTCACTTAAAATATTTTATCATTTTATTATATTATTTAAATTATTAATTAAAAAACTAAATTCATTAAAATAGGAACTACCCCGTAAAATAAGAACAATCTTATACATTATAAAAAGATTTTATTTTAATTATTTTTGAGATAACTAATTTTAATTACATTTGCCAAAACATATTTTATCATAGTATATGTAAAAATTAGTATCCCTTTTAATATACAATTAAGCACGCACAATAAAAAAAAGACGGTGTTGAAAATTGACTCAAAATTTGAAGGTTGGAGGAGCTCAAAATCGTGGCCTGATTTTGAGTCAGTTTTAGAGTTGTTGGTTTGACAAAAATCGGAGCCCGATGTGTCAAAATCGTGGCCCGATTTTGGATAAGTTTGTTGTATTCCTACTGTGTACGAAGGTGAAATTGGGGTACAATTTTATCAATTTCTAGACAATATTTAAGGCTCCATTCTTCATGTTATGTGTGGCTTAGAGAGAGAAACTTGGAAATACAAAGGAGGTAACTTTATGGTTGAATGTCTTTGTAGTGAGGTTCTCTCGGGTTGGGAAACATTGTAATCAACTTGGATAGTGAGACTTCACCATTGGAAGGATCAAAAAGCCTATTTTAGTGTTTTCTCTTAGGATTCATTGAGAGTGTCGGTGACTCGAAAAATAGGTAGAAATTAGGTTTTGTTCTTTGTGACCTTTTAAGCTAATTTCTAGTAACCCCTTTGTATCACTTTCATCTTAGTGGATTGGAGAGTTGTTCTCTCCCCCAGAGTGTTGGTGTAAGCCCTAGAGGTCAATAGTTTATGTTGAACTTATCTTATGTATCATGACTTTTATTATTGAATAAATATATGGCACTCTTTAT
>Ga0315915_1003484_pt1 | contig 19907 bp, 11 predicted proteins | sample MpolbnodulesMG_FD_207738 | JGI IMG/M metagenome (GOLD analysis project Ga0315915, IMG submission 207738) | Medicago polymorpha root nodule microbial communities from Los Angeles, California, United States - branched nodules | ecosystem: Host-associated > Plants > Roots > Nodule | place: USA... | reverse complement strand
CTCATTTTTAGATGTAAATAATTGGCTAAATATAACAGTTCTGCGGTACTTAAAAGTTAAATTGAAGGATCAAAGTAACGTTAAATTGAGGTCTAATATTACTAGTCCATTTATTCTAAATTGAGTGACTTAATTTGATTATATAAGTGTATTACTCATTTAACAAGTTTGACTATGTGTATTACTTATTTAACATACTTTGACGATATTTCTTACTAATATAAAAGGACAAATGAGAGTATATAATATGTTGTTATATCTGTCTTGATGAATATTTTTCAAATGTTAATTTTCATCATTATTTTAATATCAACTAAATCACTTATTTTAGGATGATGATATTACTTTCTTGACAAGTTAAACGTTTTATATTTTTAAACAACAAAATACCATGCGTGGTACATTGAAAAGTTAATTAAGCAAGCATTGGATGCATTGCTATTATTAATTAAGTGGTTCTTCACGTTATTATTCATCATAACTAAAGTGGTATGCTCCTCCGTCCCTTACCCGGATATTTTAAGGATTTGGTGCACACTTTCTTTTCTTTTTAAGTATTTTAGGATTTTGTACACACCTTTAGAAATAACAATACTAGTACAAACTTTGTCCCTAATACTACTATCTTATCTTTAGTTATATTTTAGTTAATCACTACCAACTTTGTCCCTAACTTTAAATTATCTTTACAAAGAGAAGAAAAAAAAATATCTATAAGTTTCAATTGTACTTTACTAAATACATTTACTACTATTTTTGAAATATACATCTTATTAACACTACAATTTTTTCAAGTTGATGAAATGTTAATATTGAAAAGATGAATACACAAATGACATTTTTTTAGTTAAAAAAATTCTAGGGGTAAAACTGACACACATTTATTAAGTACTAGATAATAAATGATCATTCATTACATGGAAAAGAAATCCTCTCATGAAATTTTTCTCCTAAGAATCTCAACTCTGTCATTTTTTACCACTTATAGTTCCGATTACTTAAAAAATTGAATGGTGAAGATGGGCACCAGACCTCCTCCGATAGTAAATTCACATAAGAGGATCCAAGTCCTAGTAAATAGACATTTCAACTCTCATTTAACATAGATTGATAAAAGGATAAATGATCAAAATAAATTGCTAGACAAACAACCAAAACAAATTTTAAGCAAAAGATAAAAGACAAAAATATATTTAGCCACTAAAAACTAAAAGTGATATTCATTTTGAGATTAATTTTTTGAATTGAGATACTTATTGTGGGATGAATCAAAGAGGGTATATTATTGTGAAACTTTACTGATAGTTACGGAGGATTTATACAAGAAAGAGAAGAATTAATAAAATAAAATATTTGACCAATTAGATTTTGTCTGACCATGCATAATAGGTCAGTAGTAATTGTTGTTTCTAAGTATTACCTACTTCCACATATGATTTTTGCTGTTTATATAGGGATGATAATGTATAGCTTTTTTATTGGGTAAAGTAGTATACATATTTTCTTATTAAAGAAAGAATCACACTTCCTAGTTGAATTTAGGTTATAACGAATGTGATTGGAAGGTTCAAGTATTTGTACCAATCTCAATTAGTTTATTTTTTAAAGAGTGAGAAGGGACCATTATCCAATTGACATCAATCCTAAGGTTACCCCGTTTTCCTCTATATATTCCCCCTCCATCAAGAGCCTCTTTAAGTAGAGGGTAAGTTAAACATGAGTTTGGTAATATTGTGCCTCTTCATCACCAACTTGAGGATCTGTTTGGGTTATATGAATGGAATTGGAGAGCAGCCACTTTCAAAGATTGCCATTCACAAAACCATTCTTGCTCTCCATGATTCTGCCTCCATTACTGCTTCCCCCTTTTTGCTTGGCAATAAGGTAGTATCTTCTCACTAGCATGACATTAACATGCATGTTTTTCCACTTTTATTAGCTAGGAATGATAATATGGTACAAAACAATTAAGTGAAATGTTAAATTGGAAGAAAAAATGTTACACCAAAACAAAATATTTTATATATAAGGTCAAAATAAATTTTCTATTATCATGGATATTGTTTCTCATGTTGTCGTGGATTGTTGTTAGTTTAACGGGTCTTTTTTAATTGATTTCTATTATCGTGGGTTGTTCCTCATATTGTTATGGATTGTTCCTATTTTAATGGGATATTATTAATTTTGGATTTCTATTATTGTGGATTGTTGCTCGTATTGTTCTGGACTGTGGCTATTTTAATAGAATCTAATTCATTTTTTAATTGATAATTTTAATAAAATAATTTAAATAAAGAGGTAAAGTTGAAAAGGAAAAGTACAATAAAAAAGAATGTTTTTCCTTTATATATCGATATAGATTTATCAACAAATGTTTTGATTAAAAAAAATAACTATTTCTTTTTTTTGGAGAGAATTAATGAAATTTATTTTTTTGAGGGGGAATTAATGAAAGTTTTTTTTTGGAGGGAAATTAATGAAAGTTAAATAGTACTTGTTTCCCTCAACAAAACAAAACAAAAAATAGTACTTGGTCCAGACATTTTATTTCTGCACAACTACACCCCTTGGTTTTACTTTCTACACCTGTTTGAGGTGATTTGAGCTTGGTATTTTTCTCCAGCCAGAGAAAAACGATACAATTACTGTAATTCTAGCTAGTACTAGCATGAAAATAGTGTTTTTTTAGAGAAGCATGAAAATAGTTTAACTCTTTTTAAGATACAAAATTGTTTTCAGGTAGCTCATAAATTTTTTATATGTTCAGTTTTCATTTATTAGTGTAACATTTATCAAAAAATGATAATTTAAAAAAAAATAGTATTTTATAGCTGTAGTCATATACTATTGCAGGGCGAGGATACAGAATGGGTGACAGTAAAACTGGAGTCCCCTGAACCAACTAATGAAGACTGGGTTGGAGTTTTTACTCCAGCAAACTTTAAGTAACATACATTGAATTTCTAAAATGTGAAAATAATTTTCTTGGATGATTATTTTTTATTAAGTTGGGAAATATGATATTCAATTCTCTAATATGTCTCTTTTCAATTAAAATATATATATAGTTTTACCATTTTCTAATATATTTTAGAAAATTGTTGCTCTTCTCCCATCAAGATTTGCTCACTTCCAACCAAACTTCTTAAAATACATCCACGTGACTTAAGTTACGCAGGTGTTAAACCTAACGCGACTTAAGTCACGCTGAAATACAACTTATATGAGTTAACTCACGTTGGTTTTGTTTTATACATATTCACAATGTTGCTTACAACCAAGGTGTTTCATATGACTAAGTGTAGATAAGGTTATGTGATCATGTGACTAACTCCTTTTGTGTTAGTCCAAGGCATATCTTTACACATAGCTTTCTCAACAAAAAAAAAAAATCTTTACACATAGCTACCATGCAATGTTATGGAGCTGAATTTTAGATAGCAAACTTATTACAAGTTCTTTTTTTTATTCCAATTATAAAACAGAAAGAGAAAACATAAGAGGAATCAAAAACTCCTATTGTCAATGTACTTTTTTCATGACTGTGTTAACATTGTGAATATGTAGAAAACAAAACCAACGTGAGTTAATTCATGTTGATGTTTGAAACGTGACCAAACATGGCTTAAGTTATGTAGGTTGAATTTCAACGTGACTTAAGTCGTGTCGGGTTTAACACCTGTGTGATTTAAGTCACGTAGGAGTATTTTGGAAAGTTTGGTTGAGAGTGAACAAATCTTGATGGGAGAAGAGCAATTTTCTTTAGTTTACTTAATGGCCCCTTATTTTATGTTTGGTGCCCAAATTTTGAATTTATTTTTTAGGACTTACATGATCGTCCTCCTCGCCCTGCCTCAAATACGGCCCTTATCATACCTATGTCCAGTAAACCTTATGTTTTATTCCTTAAATCCAATTTATCCATTAAGAGTCTCTTTTCTCACTCCCACGGTTCTTAAAAATTGTTTGCATATGAAAGCGATTGGAGGGGAGAATCTTTGAAAAAAAAATTGAAGAATGATATGGATGGAACAAATTGAAAGGGGAAGGTTTTAGGAGTTTATTTTTCTTTCATGGTACAAAATTCAACTAATATAAGACTTTTTTTTTGTTGACGGATTCTAATTTAGAGCTTAAAAATTGTATAAGGATTATTTTGGAGGACTTTAGAAGATTAGGATAAATTTTCCAAATTCATTATATGTTTGTTATTTGAAAATATTATTAATTATAAGCATTTATTTATCATTTTCTACAAAACACTTCAAACAAATAATGAATTCTCTATTTTTTTGCTACTCCCTCCTTCCCGAAGTTCTCCCCTCCTTTTTCCTCCAAACTCTCCAACATCGTCTAAAGGGGTCATGGCCACAAACTATGCATATATCTCACTATTATTGCTGAAAAACTAACTAAAGGAAATATATTTTTCCACAACACAGTTCATCAACATGTCCACCCAACCCCGGTGGCATTGGACGGGTAGATACTCCATTCATATGCTCAGCCCCAATAAAGGTAAATGAAACTCCATCTCATATAACTTGCATATGAAATGGATGAACATATATCATGTTTGTTAACAATGATTTGAATATTTGTAACAGTATAAGTATGCCAACCACTCCAATCCTAAATATAAAAAGACCGGGAAAACTACTTTGAAGTTCCAATTGATCAATCAACGTGCAGATTTCTCCTTTGCACTATTTTCAGGTGGATTATCCAATGTAAGTCATATCTTGTATTTTGATATCTTCATTTTTTTCCGTCTTTGCTTAGTATGCAATGATCATTGTTAAATTTTATGCTAACAAGTATTCATTTGATTGAGTATTGCAGCCTAGACTTGTGGCAATTTCGAACTTCATCGCATTTGCAAATCCTAAAGCACCTGTATATCCACGCCTTGCTAATGGAAAGTCTTGGAATGAAGTATGTTTGAACTGATTCATACCATTTATATATCATATATATTTGAATTGATAATTAAACCCATGGCAAAACTTTGAGACAAATTTCTGAAATATTGTAAAATGATGTTACTTTTTTTACTAATCATACTGAAATTTTGTAGTTGAAATAGCTGCATGAATTGTCTAACTTATTAATCATTTAGAATAATGTTAAGAAATTTGTTCATCATTGACAGATGACAGTTACCTGGACAAGTGGATATGACATAAGTGAAGCTGTGCCATTTGTCGAATGGGGTCCAAAGGGTGGAAAGCAAATACAATCTGCTGCAGGAACACTGACATTCAATCGTAACAGCATGTGTGGTATGGATTATTACATCGTAACTCAATTTCATACCATATCATCCTTTTCTAGAAATGAATCTCAACATATAATGAGGACATTTTGTTAATCTGTAGGTCAACCTGCGCGAACCGTTGGCTGGCGCGATCCTGGTTTTATACACACAAGTTTCCTTAAAGAACTTTGGCCAAATATGAGGTAAGCATTAAAATATACTTATGTTTATGACACTATAATTGATTAGTAGAGTTTGGCATGAAAGCTTAGCTACCTCCCCTCCCTGTTGTTCCCCAGGTACACCTATAGGTTGGGTCATTTATTGTCTGATGGCTCTTATGTATGGAGTAAGAGGTATTCATTCAAGGCATCTCCTTATCCTGGACAAAACTCATTGCAACGTGTTATCATATTTGGTGACATGGGAAAGGTAGCGTCGATTATTTAATTAAAGTTTACAATATTGGAAAGATTGATCACCTCAGTAGATGATTTTCCAACTTTTGAACTAAAGTCTAATTTGAAGTATTATTAGTACAATGGAGAGAATACTTATTTTGGTTCAAATGTCCTTTAGGCTGAGCGTGATGGTTCAAACGAGTATGCTAATTATCAACCTGGTTCACTTAACACCACCGACCAGCTCATCAAGGATTTAGACAATATTGACATTGTTTTCCACATAGGAGATCTGCCATATGCAAATGGATACATCTCACAGTGGGATCAATTCACAGCTCAAGTGCAACAAATTTCATCGAAAGTTCCATATATGATAGCAAGGTTCACTTGCTTGCAATCATTTTAATCCATATACATTTGAATTGAGTTTTACATATTGTTTTAGACTGAAAGGATATCACATTTATTCATACTGCAGTGGAAATCACGAACGCTCTTGGCCAAACTCAGGATCCTTCTACGACACTCCAGATTCAGGTGGAGAATGTGGAGTTCCTGCAGAAACCATGTACTATTACCCTGCTGAGAACAAAGCCAAATTCTGGTGAGTTATATTAATCTAAATGCAAACTATGACATGTTTAGCATTCATAAATAAGATTTTCTTTTCTCAACTGAACTTTTCACTGCTTGGTCCAAGATAGTGCATATGATCCTGACCAATGGTTGCGTAATTAGTTCTATAATTTCATGATATCTGCAAAAGATACATTTTCATCCTTATAGTTCATGGTGCAGTTTCTAGTTTTTGCAAGTGAAAAATAAACTAGGAGGTACTATTTTTCCATTCCTAATGAATGAAGAAAAATGGAAATATGCAGGTATGCCACAGATTATGGCATGTTTCGTTTCTGTATAGCAGACACTGAGCATGACTGGAGAGAAGGATCCGAACAGTACAAATTCATCGAGCATTGCCTTGCAACAGTAGATAGAAAACAACAACCATGGTTAATCTTTGCAGCACATCGCCCACTCGGTTACTCCTCTAATGATTGGTATGCCAAGGAGGGTTCATTTGAAGAGCCCATGGGAAGGGAAAGTTTGCAGGGCCTTTGGCAAAAGTATAAAGTAGACATTGCATTTTATGGTCACGTCCATAACTACGAAAGAGTATGCCCCATTTATCAGGTACAAATACTCTTGTTACATTTCAATTAAAGCAAGATGTGTTGTCTATATTAAATACTTGATTATCACAGTTTTTCTCTTCAGTGTAAATGTACCGACAACGTACATCCATTTCTAATCATCCAAATGTGTATAATGCAGAACCAATGTGTGAATAAAGAAAAAACTCATTACTCTGGCACTGTGAATGGAACAATTCATGTTGTTGTTGGCGGAGGGGGAAGTCACTTGTCAGACTTCACCACAGCACCTCCTGTTTGGAGTATTTTCAGGGACAGAGATTACGGATTTGTCAAACTGACAGCATTCAATCACTCCTATCTCTTGTTTGAGTACAAGAAGAGTAGTGATGGAAGGGTCTACGACTCTTTTACCATTTCGAGGGACTATAGAGATGTCTTAGCCTGTGTGCACGATGGTTGTGAGAAAACCACCTTGGCACTCTGAAGTCTGAATTATGTAATCTACAGTAGAACTGATGTAGTCTTGAAATGAAATAAAATATTTTTTGAAATAAATAACAGTTATTATGTGTTAGGCCTCTTATAAAGAATATATGTAAGGCTGTGCAATTCTGGTTTCTCTAATCTGTAACAGTGTGTATGTATGTAATCTATCTCTGTTTGAGTACAATTCTCAAGAGATCACTCAATCAATGTTGTCGTTCAATATTTATGTTCATTGATACCAGATTCTATCATTATGTTCAATCTCTATGTATCATGCACTATTCATTAAGCATAAATATAGAAACAAAACACAGAAACTACTGAAACACTTGTAGAAATATAATGCAAATTCTAAAATTTAGATAATAGCATGACTGTCAAAGTATAATATTAACATGCAGATGCAATTTCTTAGTTATAATAAAGACACCCACAGTTCATAAGTTGGCTTTAGTTATTGTGAAAACAATGAAATAATATTATTTATCTAATTTCACTTACATTGGTACACAGATTTAACATATAACTGAAAAAAATGCAAGGTAGAAATATTCCAAAAGAATTTAAGAAATACAAGAATATTGTATTTATTAGTTCCATAATCATTTCGAAGATCAGATCTTCTTTACTGAATGAAAAAGGAAACCTAGCACATAACTTAGGATATATGACTTTGAATTTAAAATACTACTATACAATAGACCGTACACTAAATTGCTCACAATTGTAAAAATAAAACATACACTGTATCATGCCATCAGCATCTGACAAAATGAAACACAAGATAGATAACGTGCATGTGTGCACCTGCTCTCATATGGGTTAAAGAAACTCCGAAGGCAAGCCACAACTTGAATCATTACAACTCTATCTCGGCATGTGTAGTAGACTGGCAGCTAGCAATTTCGTAGATCCTCTATATAAATTATTGAAGGCTTCATGGGATTAGCAACAAAGGAATCCAAAAACTGAGGTGAAAACTTCAAACATTGCATTCAGGATAAAGACCGACATTTGCAATCCGTAAAGCATTTCCTATCAACCATCCATCTCAATGTCGCATGCTCTACTTTCTTGATCTGCTGGTGAGCTGACAGATCCCAACAGATCATCAAATCTAAGTGGGGAGTGTCGAACACTGTATTGGAACATAACCTGGAAGTGCAAAATCGCAGCATGATTATAATCAAAACACCAAACAATGATTATTCATGAAAATAGTGTGACTGATGGCTCTCAGAAGTTTTCTTCAGACAAATGGTAAATCAAATTAAAAACAGAACTGTTGTGAATTCGGACAAAATCACACCAATGAAAAACAAAGATGTGTGGAGCAAAGGAAGTGGTAATCAATGGATAAAGTGTCCTCAAGCAACAACAACAACAAACAGTCCTAAAACTAAGTGTAAAGCATAACCACAAGCATAATCAAAGCAACAAAGATAAGAAAGCAAGAAAGAAAACAAACACACCAAGATGGTAACCCAGTTTGGTCCAATATGACCTACTCTGGGGGAGAGAGCAGCCCTCCAATCCACTAAGATGAAAGTGATACAAATAGGTTACAAGAAATTAGCTTGAAAGCTCACAAAAGAACAAGACCTAATTTCTACCCATTTTCATGTCACCCACACTCACAATGAATCCTAAGAGAAAACACAAAAGGAAGCTTTGATCCTTCCAATGGTGAAATCTCACTACCCAAGGTGTTAACAATGTTTCCCAACCCAAGAGAACCTCACTACAAAGACACTCAACCCTAAAGTTACCTCCTTTGTAATCCAAGTTACTCTCACTTCAAGCTCTTATTCAAAATCTGAACAGAAACACAATATAGCAGTCTGCAACTGTCAAAATCGTGTCACGGTTGATGCGTACAACCCACGGTACGACCAACCTTATCCTGAAAACGTGCCAAGCATGCGAAAAATCGTGTCACGATTGGACACCCAGGAAAACCATGCTCACTGCCACGAAAATCGTGACACGGTTAACAAAACGTGTCACGATTCTGAACTTCTCAGAAATCACAATTGAAGGCAATATTCAACAAGAACAAATAGGCACAACAAGCACGCAAATGTAATGCATTTCATAAACCTCCTACTGTATCCAAAAATCTAACCAATCTCGTGATGGATATTAGCAAAGTGATCAAAGAAGCAACAAGGAAGATGAACTTTAATTATCATTCTCAGGAAACTCTCATTTTCTTTTGCAGAAAAATAAGAAAGTATAACAAGACTTCGAGCCAAAATTTTACCATGCAGTGGCGAAAATTAAATCAATCATGACAGAGTCGTATCAACAGGATGCAGATACTTTTAGGGTTTTACTTTCATATGCCCTTACCTTAGAGAAACTATCAGCAGCGGCACGAGCTCGATTGGCCTTGCCAAGATACTGTAGATCAGCTTTTTCAAGTTTTCCATCCACCAAAACCAATCCTCCCTCTCCAATTGCAAACCGTAGAAGGTACCCTGAGTGCAGATCTGACTGCAAATCGAGAAAGTTGCATTAGATTTCTTGGTAAAATATAAAATAACTGAAAGTCTATCATACATTAGATTTCTTAGTAAGAGAAATGCTAGGAACACTATTTCTAAAACTCACTCTTCTATTGGGTTAAACCCATGTGGACCTCACCACTTTATGTGGGATCCATTTCCAAAGGGTGGTACCCACATGAATTTCACCCAATAAGAGAGTGAGTAATAGAGAGAGTGTTAGAAAGAGAGCGTTCATTGCACTTCTCCTTAGTAAATTGGATGCATAAGATGCAAACTTGTTTAATGTTGCATTTCATAACTGAAAATCTATCATACTATCCCAGTAAGAAATCTTATTTCTCAGTAAAATACATCAATTTCCTAGAAAAACATGTAAGATTATACAATGTGGCGTAAAGGTTTGATAGGGTGAACCTCGTAACTAGATTAAGCATCAGAAAAAAAAAATTCAGAACTGTATAGAAACCTATTTCATTTCAAACAAACCTGCTGGATGAAGCTTCCGTCCAAACAACCAAATACCAAAGGAGGATCGTCGCAGGTAGTCAGTTTTCCATCTTCTTGAAGCTCCAAAACCACCTGGTTTGGAAATCCAGAAAACTGATTAATAAACATTGCTATAGCAGTGTATCTTTGATGCTCGAGTAATAAATATATGGAAGTAATTGACACATGAATGAATTTGTGGACTTGGAGCCTCTTTAAAGTTGTATTGGGTCACACACCCACACCGAGAGGGTAGACAAGTCCACCTGGCTTTATTCATTGAAGGGTGGGTTTGGAGAAGGTCAATTGCAAGTTAAATCTAACTTCTAAGGGTCTGACCAGTTTGAAAAAATATTTTTTGTTTCCATTTGCTATTTTCACTTTTAATTACAAAATTAACACATTGTTTTTATTTTGTTTTATACACAAAAACAAGAAGTCAAGCAAAAACAAGGTATTGTTTCTGTAATTAATAATGAAAATGGAAACAGTAAAACAATTTTCTCAAAGTGTACAAAGTACAAACCTTTACATCGTTACTGTTGTGACAAGACTAATCCTCAAGTTTTACATAGTTTCAAAATAATTACCCTCCACAAATAGTTTTAAAAAAATGCAGATAAAGAGAATGCTTGCATGTTTTAAAAAAAGAATGCTTGCATGTTTACCCAAACACACTGCATATTTCACTAATAAAAACACAATTAATTCAAAATTTCATGAAGTCAAGCAATCATTTAATCCGTTGTCATCTAATATTTAACCATGAAACATTGCTTCCACGTACACTACAGTCACTGCAGAAACATTTCTCCATCTATACCTCTGGAAACTTGGTAGACATGTCAAACGGAAATAATCATAATAATGGGGGTATAACCATTATAAATTTATTAAAGAAAGTAAAATTGTTGTATAAAGTGTCTGACAAGGGGTCTTATTCCCAACGATTTGTACATGATGCAGTGTTCAATCACCAAGGTATAGAAATCTACTAAATCATATGCTTGAAATATACCCACAGTGATAAAATGGCATGAAAAACAAAGCAATGAGAAAACACCTGCTGTTGGTTAGGAACTTGTCCTTTACTGTCTGTGTCCATAACATATTGACTGCAGTTTTCATCCTTCCAAACTAATGCTAAAGGCGTAATCCCAGCCTGGTAATGTGCATGCCTAAGGAGGAAAATAACAAATTAAAAGAAATTACCCAAAATAAGAGCCTAACAAATTAAAAAGGGATAAATTTACCAAGAATTGGCATTAATAGTTATCAGATGATATTTCTGAAAGATTAAGAATACTGGGTGAAAGACTTTAGTTCTCAACAACAATGCAAAACTATTCATGAACAGACTGGCATGACTATAATTTCAAACATTTTGGAATGGCATTCACATATTGGTATGCAATGAAAGAGAAAAGAGTTAATACTTGTTATAGAATAGAAGACCGTCTTTGACATAAGGAACAGGTGCGGAATAAGCTGAACACAAACCACTCTGATCACAACCGTACACTGGAACTAAACGGAAGCTATACTTATGATAATACGAAGGAGGGTCAAAGGCACCGGTTTCAGCAAGCTTAGAGTTCACCCAAAAGAACCTGAATTCAGAAGTACAATCATAGAGGGAGTAGCCACGCCAACAAACCATATCAATAACGTAGTAAGTTTGATCCTGCTGTTATTGCAAAAAAACACAAACAAGTCACCAAACAGATAATTTAATTCATACACACCGTCAGTGTAAAGAGCTTTTACATCTTTACATTGTCAATCAATCATAACAATCAGATTATTAAAAAGATTAGACTCTAATCATAACTATTGTTAAAGTGACATATATAATTACTTATGACGAGATGCAGATAAAGGGCCCGTCTGGATTGGTTATTTGAGCTTATCTGGCATGATCGTTTGAAAAACTGTTTGGCAGAACTAATGAAAACAGATTATGAATGTCCATAAGCTCTCTGAAATAGCTTATAGATTGTATTAAAGCAATTTAAATTTATTTTATCTTTTATTATAGAAATAGCTTATGCAAATTTAGTTTTTTTTTTTTTTTATAGAAACAAAGCCTAAAAATGTATGCTTCTACTAAACCCTTTTTGCAGAAAATCACGTTGAGCCACTATAATTTTGCAAAAACTACACTTTTAGAGCTTCTACTAAACCCTAATCCCTTAAACCTTAAATTCACCAAACATAACACAAACTTTAACAAACAAACAAAAAACACTGCATTGAGAAATAGTAGTCACCTCATGGAAAATGCAGTCAAGTATAGAGTAAGAATTTGAAGAACCGGAGTTAACATCCTTTGTTCTTGCGCCATTTGGCAATTTAGAAGGAAAACGATGAAGAATTGAACCGTTTCTCAAACGGCTTATAGTTGTTCCATTACTGGAAACCACAAAACACCGTTTTCCAGAAGGTCTTGCAAAAACAAACCTGAAAATTCAAAAATTAAAAAAAAAAACATTTGTGATTGTGAAGAATATGAGAAAAGAAAAGTACCAATCATTAGTGAGATTTTCGGGAATATCGATCATCCATTCAGGATGCATGAGTTGTTTGGCAAACCATTTTCGAGCTTCTGCACCTTTCAGCTTCGAAGCTTCTAGAACATCGAGTTCGTCATTCTGATGTGATTCGGGTTGGGGTTCGGGTTCGTAGATAGGTTCGGTTTCAGGTTCGAGAGTTTGGGAAGAGGAGGAGAGAGAGAATGCGGTGGAAGCTAAGAAGCGAGCGTGGCGTTGAACGTCGAGGCGATTCTGTGCTTGACGGAGTAGAGATTGTTGTCTGCGTCTCTCTTGATCGGAGATTAAAGGGCGCTTGAATGGACGGCGGAGATCGTGCGGCGCCATGGGAAGTATCTATCTATCTATCTGAGTTTGAGTTCCTTCAATTCAACTCAACGCGCGTCCTTTTGAATGTTTTTTTGGAGAGAGAAAATAAAAGGAAAAAAAATCCTCGACGTTTTCTTTCACTCACTCGTATTTTCTCTCCAACAGCCATTGTGTTTCTTCGACCAATTCATTCAACTTAGGTATGCCTCAACCTTCTCTCTTTCCCTAAGCAATTTTATCACTTGGTTTCCACTCCTCTCTCTTTTTCTTTTTTTTTTTAATTTGAAACCACATAGTTTTAATCTTGCTCAGTTACTTGTCTTTCAACATACCATTGCTGAAAAATAAAAGACATACAACTCTAACTGTACTGTGTTGACTCTAAAATTGTTCTAGGGACGGAACCATCAGGAGCAAGGGAGACAAAATCTATGTCCCTTCATAAATCACACCACAATTTCTTGTTTAAAACCTAAAAGTTTGTCTTGTGTTGTTCTCCCTTATCTTATGTTGGTCTTCCTTGTACTGTTTTTACAAATGTTAATGTCGGTGTATAAGCTCAAATAAAGCAATCCAAGCAGGCTCTTAGTTCTTCATGTTGTTTAAGTTGAGTCTCTTTCTTCTTCCTGGTTTGCAGTTTTTTCCTTCAAGAGAACTAATTGTGAGTCATCATCTTGTTCTTTAGTAATGTCTTAAGAGTTTTATTTTGTAGATAGATTATAGATCCAATATCTTGTTATTCTTTTGCCAGTATGGAGCAAACGTTGTGGGGTCATTTGCCGGTGTTGCTAAATGTCAGTTCCAAAGAATCTATTGAATTTATTCTTCAAGCCCTTTGGAGAACCAGAAAGACTGGCCTTCAATCTGATGACAGATGTGTCATCCAAGACATGCTCCAACTCCAAAATGACTATGACCTCGACCCGGTACTGTAATTTCCATTGTCTTTTATAGTGACTTAATTGTAAGCACAATGTTCATCACCATGCTCTCTGTTAAATCAGTTTATTGGGAAACCTATTTCATTTAGTCTTATGCTTTGTTTGATAGGAGAAATTCAAACGCTAGAAAATAGATGGATATCTTTAAGCAAAGTTATTGTGATATCTCTAAGATAAATGAATCTTATGCAAATTAGTAATTATTAGTTCTTTACTTTCTCATTTGTTCTACATACTAAAAAGGAAGAGAGGTTAAGGGCATGTTTGGATTTGCTTATTTGAGCTTATTTACTGGCATAAGCAATTGGGAGAATTTATGAAAACAATGTATTAGTATGACATGTCCATAAGTTGTTTTCAGCTTATTTTCATAAGTTCTCCAAGATAGCTTATGAAAACAACATATAGTTCATACGAAAAATTGTAACTTTATTTTTTCTTTATTTACTATAAACTGCAAATTAAGTTGTTTATCAACATGGGCTAAGTTGTCGTTTTTTCCAAAGTTCACCTTCATTTCTTAAGACTTCATTTTTTGGTTTCCCATCTTAATACTTCATTTATTTCATATATTATTTAATTAATCCCTATACTTTGTTCCTGATAAGTTGATGGTTGGTTGGTGCTTATGTACCATGAATTGAAGATTTGTGAAGCCTACAGCTTTTTAATGTGGTGGTAGTAGTAGTAGTTTTGCTTAGATGAGATTATCATTGTAACTCTATCTACAGCTTCTGGTTTGCCTCCGAATGTTAATCAGGAGGTGTGTTTATGAAAATACCTGCAAGGATGATATTCCAAAGTTGTTTCCTGGTGAAGTTCTGCCTGAATTGCAAAAGCTATTGACACTTCTGTTGCAGAAATTTCAGCAACAGTGGCAAGAAGATGTGTTGAAAGATAAGGTATGGTCAGCTAGTTTACTGCATATTTTGTTTGTGAGCTCAATTATTGGATACTTTGAAGTTTGATCTGACGCTATACTAAGAGTATAACTATTCAGAATATCGTGCCTCGATTAAAGGCAATGACATGGAATATGGCAAATCAGGATGCAGAATTATCAGACCCTACAGCTGTTATTAATTTGAAGGTAAATGTTGTCTCTTAAAATTCACTAGAGTTGGTACTTTCACTTGGGGTAAGCCTCCTCTGAAGTGGGTAATGTCAACCATTGATAAACAAATCAATGGTTGATACTATATGTACATGCATGATAAATCTTAGGTGGTTATAATATCAACCATTGATTTTCTCACTTTACTAACTACTCACCGAAGAGGAACTAAATCCCTTTCCTTCAATACCCTTTTTGTCATGTACTTTCTTAAAGCAAATGAGAAGTAACAGATGTGCACTTCAATAATGTGATCTGACCTTGTTGTTATGTAGATATGTATAATGTGTTAAATGATTAAAAATGGTTTTTATCTGATTGTATAGATTTTAACTTCACACTTTTCAGCTTCAAAATGATGCTCGATTTCACCCGGGAGAGTTGAATGTGAAGTTCCAGTTGGCTACAGATTCTGTAGAGATGATGCTAAAAGCCATGCACAATATGAGAGACCAATTTTCAACCATGGTAAATACTATGCTGTAATTTTTACTTGATTGAATTGGAATGGAAATTTTATAGTTATTTTGTTTGTATGATTTTCTAATGTGCTTAACATGTGTTGTCAGGATGAGGCACCAAAAGGGAATTAGAATGGGAAACAAATAGAATTAGTACGGGAAACAAAAACACTGATGTACTATAGGAGACCTATTTCACTTATGCACGCTAGCTTCCGCCTCATTCAAATGCAAACTCATTGTTGTAACTCGTCCAACAGTGACATTCCTTTGTTAAAGGGAGCAGTCTGGGGAGACGGATAAACACTTGGTTCCTTAGCAAGACAGTGATTAGTATTGATTGAGAAGACTAGAGAGACGGAAAGACGGTGCAAAGAATATTTTAGTGGATTATGTCCTTGATTGGAATGAAACGAAATCTCTCTGGTATGGGGAGATTAGTTTAACAGCTGGTTGTTGTGATTTAATATAAAAATAAACATGTACATTCTTCTTATCTTATTCTTTTTATTTTGTTTTGCTCATTATGATTTGACTTCTTTTTTTTACACAATTATGGTTTGACTTCTTTTTTTAAGCCATACAAATGCTTATGTTAGTAGATAATCTAAACAGACTTTATTTATCCATGTTGTCTATAATGTGCCTCTTTCTTGTACCTGCTTATGCCAGTATAGAATGTGTTTCCTGTACCTGGTTTGAGTATTTTGCTTCAGGAGATCTAATTGTGAATCATCATCACGTTCTTTAGTAATATCTTAGGATTTTATATTTGTAGATGATCCCAATATCGCTTATTTTTTCGCCAGTATAGAGCAAACGGTGTGGGGTGATTTGCCCCAGTTTGGGTTTGAGTGGTTGGGTTCAGCTAGGTGCTCAAACGGTTTCTGTGACCTATGTTGAATTTCTCAGCATGCAAAAGTTATATTTAATTTGTACTAAACCAAGTTAATTAGATTGGAAGAACTCATTTAAAAACTCTTCAAATGGTTGTGTTTCTCAATCATAGAACTTGACAAAAAAAGACTTTCATATTAAAATCTTACACAGCTCAATTTTTTTTGGTTTAAATGAGATGGAGTTTGACTATTTAGAAGTGAAAACTGAATATAACAAGTCCTACCTCAACCGATAAAAATGTCAAAATTCTTAGACTAGACTTTCTGATCGGGGATTGAACTGACTCTTCCACTTGTGTGTGTGTGAGTTTCTAATAATAATAATAATAATAATAATAGTAAAACCCCTACAGTAATCAGCATCGTGAAGTATTCATGCTTTTAGATCCATGTGCACACTACAAAAAGAGGGATATTATTGTTACTTTTTGTGGTCCTGGAGGGCTACGGAAGGAGTTAGAGTAATATTTTGGGCATAATTCGTATTTAATACCATTCTTTTTCAAATTGAAAAAAACTAATTACATTGATATCAAATGGCACTATGAGATATAATATTATTGAGAAATAATTGTGTCGTCTATGTGATCTTACACAACACAATGGTTGTGAAACCCAGTTTATACAACAACAAAAAAAACTTTCAAGACCAAAATATATATCACTACTATATAAAAAAATTGGGAGTAGATGTTTGTTAATATTTTATCCATCAAGCTCTATCATTTTAGTTTTGCTTTACAGATTGTATGTCAACAAGATTTTTTGAAAGATTTTGTGTTCAGTGTGATTCTTAAAGCGGGTGCAGCTAGTGACAAAATGGTGAAAGATTTCACCCCTACTCAAGTATGGTCCAAATTTGGCAGGCTTGGTGGGCAAGATATTGGGAAGTTAAAGTGTGGAATCTAATGGAGCAGTGGATTAGGTTGCCAACTATGCTCATACCCTACATGTGGGTGAATATTCAGTCACATTAGAGAACTCCTGGTGGGTGCTCACTTTTAAACAATGCAAGACTTGTTGGGTTTGATCTCCGCATATGGGAATGTCAATTTGTGCTCGTAAGTGGGGATGTGCGGGGATGGGGAAGGAGGAGAATACTCCCCGAGGCGAAGAATGGGAACGGAGTTAAGGAGCATTTTGGATGGCAAGGACAAGGAGCTGGAGAGTACTCCCCTCTCCCGCCCCGTTGACATTCCTATCCCCATATAATTTACTTCACGTGTTAAAATAATCAAAATTCATCTTAAGAAATGAACTGTATATGAGCCAAGGGCAACCAAAATTCATGAATGTGCATTTTGAGAAACTTTGTACAATGTTCAATTATATAACCAATTGCTAAACCATCATGGTGAATCAGCCACCTTGATTTTCACTCAAAATTTTCTTTGATCCTACTTTTAACTTTTGTTCCTTTTTCTATTCTTCGGGTTGTGTATCCAAATAACCTTTCTTCCTAACCAATATTACGGGGAAAAAAGATAGAAATCTATAAGTCTCTCTTAGTTGCCCTCACGAGCATCTCTTCCAGCACCTTTGCGGTTCAAGTACCGAATGACAGCATCCTCAACCCTGAAAATGTTACAAAAAATAACACAAAGAAGTTAAAGAATATAAAATCACTTTAGCATATTTTTTGGCCCTATGTTATATCAAATAAGGAGTGGGAAAAAAAGATACGTCCATAAATCTTACAAGACATCCATTTTCTAACTATACAATGTCACAAAGAATAGGGGCAAGAAATGTCAAGATATTGGGAGATTCACAACTGGTAATTCAATCTCATGCAACCACGTCAGATTCAACACTTAACAGTTTCAGAAATAATTTATGCATCATTTCAGAGTGAAAACAGAACTTGGTAGAAGCCTACCATGTTGTATTATAATTTCCTAATAGTCGCCACTTAAGCATTGACACCAAATAAAAATCTGAGAGCAAAGCTTTTTTTATGAAGTGTGATACTGTGCATAGTTGAGTAAGTGTCCAGCATAGGTGCTGCTTCTTATTTGATGAATATGATTCATAGGATTCAAGTATATTCAAGACTTCAACCCCCAAGTTTACCAAATAAATAACATTCAGGTCACAACCAAACAAGAAGTTATTGTGCACACATGCCTCACAACAAAAACAAAAAAGGTAAAGCATCGACATAAATCTTACCATGGTTGATTATAAAATTCAGGACATTGCTCCTTTTCAGAATTACGGCCGGCATCTCCAGCAACAAGTTTTGGATCCTTGCTCTGAGAAGCAATTGTAGCATTGATAAACTCTGCTGGAGACTGACTAAAGCTAAGAAAGAAAGCACGTCTTCTACGATGCTCTTGGATCTTCTTTAGATTAGTGGAAATCATCTCATCTTGAGTTTCAATCTCTTTGTTACTCTCAATGCTGTTGCTAGCCAAGAATACAGACATTTCTTTCTGCAGTGGAATAGGCATGTCAACCTGTACATCATAACATGCAGTTCCAGATGGGCAATCTCCAGAAAGCTTGATGTTATGCTCCAAATATATAGGCTTTGGTTGTGACAAATGCTCTAACAACTTCTGAGCAGCCGTGGTGAATCCCATCTTCTCTTCCCCGAAAACCCTTTGGAGGTAAGGATCACAGATGAAGAATGAAGGTTCATCAGCACATTGTAGCTTCCTGGACTTCACATAATGCCAAAGAGCAGCTATTATTCTCGGGCGAGTCTCGACCTCAACCCCTAAGAGTCTAGACAATGGTGCTGAGACCATGAACTTCTCAGGTGAATATTTCAAATCTAATTTGATCACTGCAGTGAATTCTTTGTCTCCTTTCCTCTTAACCTCAAAACCATCCTGTTGTTTAGGCGAATGAGCACTGTCCCACACAATAATGTGATTTTCAGGATAAAGGTTTTGATCCAAGCATATAGTAATTTTCTTGAAAAAATCAGAAAACTTTGTGTCAGAAGGACTTGATCTCTGCAAAATTCCAGACAAAGGATCATTCCCATCTTCCAATACCCTTCCAATTATCTTCAAAGACCAAGAAGATTCCTCAACAGTTTTATCCTCAGAGTCAGTTTTTGTGTGCTTCGAGAACGTATTAAACACATAAATTCTCAGAGTTTTCTGAACATGGGCAGGACTTCTAATAGCCTCTTGCATATCAAGCTTTCTCTTAGCAAATGCAGCATCCATCTGAGCCTCCAAATCAAGCAATTGAGTATAAAGAGCAGACTCAGGCAGAACCGTAGCCACTTTTTCCGACATCTGCTTCTCCGGTAACTCCCTCATCCTTCGCCGAGAAGTGGGAGTCAATTCCATTGTCTTATCCGACACATTTTGGTTCGCAC
>Ga0315915_1003483_pt1 | contig 19908 bp, 7 predicted proteins | sample MpolbnodulesMG_FD_207738 | JGI IMG/M metagenome (GOLD analysis project Ga0315915, IMG submission 207738) | Medicago polymorpha root nodule microbial communities from Los Angeles, California, United States - branched nodules | ecosystem: Host-associated > Plants > Roots > Nodule | place: USA... | reverse complement strand
TTTATGATAATGTAATCTCATGATTAAGTCACACTTAACATATCATTACATGAACTATCTATTCTAAGGATTTTATTAACATTACTATAAATAAAATAAAGATTGTCATATATTTATTCAATAATAAAAGTCATGATACATAAGATAAGTTCAACATAAACTATTGGCCTCTAGGGCTTACACCAACATAAAGAGCAAGGATTTTGAAAATGATTTGTTCAGATGCATGATTCAAATGTTATTGCACGGGAAAGTCTGAAATTTCCCACTAATCCAAACAACTACTGTGAATATGAAATGAGTCATAAGCACAGAATTCATGTCATACAGTTCAAGTCAATAACACACTCATCTATGAACCACACCTAACACACTTCTTTGTAAGTAAGTGAACAAAGTAAAATCAATGAGTGAGGGTTATGAACAAAGTAGGTGAACAAAGTAAAAATATGAAGATCTTATACAAAAATATCTTGTGCAAAGAATTGGAAGATCTTGTACCAAAATATAGCATAGGCGCGCCCCAATTTGCCCTTTTGTTGTTTTTGCTTCTTCGACAAGCTGCCTATTTTAGTATTTCTGACCTAGAGCCCATGTTTTCTTGTGCAACACTTTAGTGATTTAATTCTTGGGGCTCAAGTCAATGTTAGACTATAAATAGAGCGGCCACCTAGTTTGTAAATCATCTTTTGTTCTTGAAATTCAATAATGACAATTGTTTTCTCTTAATAAAAGTTCTCCTTTTTTTATTATTTTATTTTATGTTCTTCTTCTTCTTCTCTTCTATGTCTACGATGAACATGAGTGAGTAGACTCTTCTTGCCTCGTGATTGTTGGACGAGTCTAATGACCTAATCCTAATCAAACCAAGTCTCGAACCTTAATTTTATATTAATCTACTTTCTAATCTAATTTCACCGTTTTTATAATGAATTAACAAGTATCAAACTCATAAAGCGACAGCGGAGGGTTAGTACTTGTTAATTCATCATCACAAATATTAAGCGATGGATCGAAAGATGAAGTTTTAATATTGGAACAAGTGAAATTAGACAAGGATTGCAAAACATGAGAATAGTCTAGCAAACCTTGAGACAAATAAAGTTTCGTTCTTCAAGGATTCCAATAGCAATCAACCATGAGAATAGGTTTGGTTGGTAGAGGAACACACTCAAGACGCTTGTAGGTCCAATATAAAGTTTAGGTTTAGGGTTTGTTTGTGAAGGATTTGTCATCTAGATGAACCAGTAATCCCAAGACGCATTTTTTTATTATTACTTTCAACCGAAAAAATAAAACATTTTTCAACTCAAAACTCTATTCTAATCATCAATAAAAATTAATGGCTAAATTATTCCATGGGTCCTTTAAGTTATTTTAGTCACACATAAGTCCTTTAAGTTTGAGGTTTGTAACAGATTGGTCCTTTAAGTTATTTTGGTCACAAATAAGTCTTTTAAGTTTGTAAAAGTTTTCTATTTAGTCCTTCTACCACATCATTGTTTGGTTAATAGAATGACTATATCGAAAACGTTTACAAACTTAAAGGACTTATTTGTGACCAAAATAACTTAAAGGACCAATCCGTTACAAACCTCAAATTTAAAGGACTTATGTGTAACCAAAATAACTTAAAGGACCAATCTGTTACAAACCTCAAACTTAAAGGACTCATGGAGTAATTTAACCAAAATTAATTGAATTGATCAACTCCATGTCGGAACAATACTCTTTTTACTACATCGGTAAACCGTGCACTTGCGGATTTACTACATCATCAAATAAATTACCATAAAATGGTTGTACAAATATCATTTCTCTTATAATAACTAGCGAAAAGACGGGTACTCACGTGCCCGTCTTTCCGCTCTTTTTATTACGCTAACGTTTTAAAATTATGAACGATATTATTTATGAAATTTTGATTTTGATTAAAATTAAAAATATAAATGTTGGTTGCTTTCAAGTTATAAGAAATCAAACTAACCATGATTATCTATTTCAATGACATCAACAATATAACAAAAAAATATAATCTAATTTCTTTTTAATGACACCAACAACAATCTTTATTATAGAAAGAGTTGCTTAAGAGTATAATTGAGATAATGAAATTGTTAAACTTTTTAAATGATAAAGAGAAGAAAAAAAACCAGATATATATTCATATCGTGTTTGTTACATTTGTTTTAATATTTAAATTTATTCTTATCTATCTGTTACATGTGTTATTTGTATTATAAATTGAGGGTATTTTTGAAAGGAAAAATCCAACCCAAAAATGCTGAAAGAGGTAATTTTTTTTACATATAGTATAAGATAAAAGGTTAAAAATTTGTGTTACCTTTGCATATTTATCCCTACATTCTTTTCCGTAAACGGCCATCTTAGGTATGCTCGAAATATTATTTAAATTGATTGATTTTCCTTTCCTACAACTTGATTTTGCTTACACCTTGAATTTAGATTCAAGTTAGAATCGATTATAACTCAATTGAGGAGAATTGATTATAACTTGATGTGTTCTTTGTAAAAAAAAAAACTTCATGTGTTCTAATATTAATTTTTAGTCTTAAATTTAATGTTTAATCGACTTCTACATTTATATCTAAAAATAAATAATTTAGATTGAACTCATATTTTTAGACCGAATCAATTTTACAAAATACAATCATACAAAATCAATTTATATCACCACACAACATTTGTCAATGTCCCTAAAAAAAAACATTTGTCATTGTGGATTTTAAAAAGCAACTAGTTATAGTATTGTGGATATCATGATATCGATACAAAGTATCTACCGCTGTTTAGTAGTAACTAATCTCCGTCAAGTAATTTGTGGGACACACAAGATGAATTGTTCCCTCAATCGGATTTATTTTCCATACACATTAACTAGAAATGAACCACTGACCAGATACTTAATGGACCCAAATTCCTTACAACTTAGGCCAATCCATTGTTAGTCCTACCGCGCACATTGTCTCCTTCCTAAATATTTCCATAAAGTAGATTAAATTTCGATAGATTACATTATCATGTTTGCACTATTTGGATGGTACTTCGTTATGGAATATGCCATACTTTAAAAGTTCATCAAAATCTTATCTTTGTGTAAGTTTATTAATATGACTTGACCATAATTGTTGGCCTCTATCATAATCAACTGTACCATTTTAATTCCACCAATGATATATCTTCTCTATGGTATCAAATCCCGACAATATATCTATACCTATCTTTTATAAAACTATATACATTTTTTTTATGTATAGAATCAATTTCCAATGCAACCTCTCTCCATAAAAAAACAAAAAAGCATCTCTTGTGCTTGTAAGTCAATGACATAGTGGAAGATGCCGTTTCCAAACTTTTTTCAAATTTTTTTCGGTTACATAACTTTTCTCTTAATTTATGTTAGATATGTACGATTCTCAAATTTCTTACATTATATAAATCAATATGATGAGCCTTAGTTGAAACACACCTTGAAGAATCATGATAAAAGAATTCAACACCCAAACAACACTGAATGTAGGCTTGGAGGCCCTCTGGGCTGCTCAGTCCAAGGATATCACCTTAGTTGTTCCAAAGGTTCTACCAAATATTGTGAAAGATGTGCAAGTAATTGAAGGGGATGGAGGGGTTGGTACCAAACTCATCTTTAATTTTTTGCCTGGTAAGTCTGCCTTCTCTCTCTAGGTCATGGCCCTCATCGAGATTTTAATTGCATCGGCTGTTTTTTAAATGCCCTAAAACACCGTTGTAAAATAGTCATTAATGTCACTTATATTAATAGCAATTTACTTCTTTCGAATTTTTCTTTTGATAAGAATATAATATAAATATTTTGAATTAATCAAATTATTATATCTCAGGTATATCCCCAGTAAATTATCAAAGGGAGGTGATCACTGAGTATGATGAGTTATCCCATACAATTGGGCTCCAAGTGGTTGAAGGAGGCTATCTGAATCAAGGCTTGTCATACTACAAGACAACTTTCCAATTCTCAACAATATCAGAGAATAAAACTTTGGTGAATGTAAAGATCTCTTATGATCATGAATCTGACCTCATAGAAGAAAAAGTCAAACCTACCAAGACATCAGAGTCCACTCTATTTTATCTTGGGTGCCTAGAAAAATTTCTGTTAAATGGTGCTTGAAGAATTAATATTTGACATATGTCTCATTTATCGATTCAAAAAAAAAAAACATATGTCTCATTTATTCTATCTTTTCTGTTGAAGATTGCTTTACTATTTAAACATAGAAATAAGGACCAAGAGCAACAACCATTAGCAAATAATCAGGCACGGATGCACTCTACCTTAATTGGGGTCAGCTGACCCCACTTCATCTATTTTTTTATAACCAAAAGTATGATATTTTCATTTGTTGACCCCATTTAAATTTTTGTCTTGACCCCACATGACCACTTAATACATAAACTGTAAAAACACAAACGAATAGCATGCATTTTACAGGAAAAGATGAATTGAGTTACAATAAAAATTTGGCTATGTGTCTTAGTTTTTAAAATAAAAACAAAATGCTCCAATAAAAAAAAGTTAAAGATGAAAAGTTTAACGTCAATATACAAGGGAACAAAATCATACAACAGAGTCCTTAAAAAAAATCATACAACAGAGAGAGCAATTATAATCCTATTTAAAATGGTATATTTTTTTGTTATCTACAATTTTTTGTTTAATGATACTAATGTAATCACTTATTTTAAGGTTAAATATATTTTTAGTCTATAAAATTACAAATTTTTTAAGTTTAGTCCCTCAAAAAAATTATTCAGTTCGAGTCTCTATCTGCATATATGTACTATTTTGAGGACTACAAACATTCATTTTTATAAAATAATTCAAAATGAATTATTCTACAAATTACAATATTATGGAGGACTCAATTTTCTCTACTATGAAATTATCATAAAATTGAAATAAGATTAGACCTGAAAACTCATGATTTTGTTGACACAAATCATATTTAACTCGTCACTTTATCAGTTTTGAATTTATATATTTTTATATAAATATTATGATAAATGATATTGACCCCACATATTGAGATTTCTGGATCCGTCCCTGCAAATGATATGAGAATCCCTTTGGCCTTAACTTGATCTCTAGTTTCATTTTCACTGATAAATGATATTTTGAAAATATACATACTCTTTAATTAGCTTACATCTTTTTTCTATCACAACTGAAAATGGTTAGCCCAACTTATCATTGAGGAATTCTACTATAGTCACAAAACATAAATGAAAAGTGTTTGGATATACATATTAAAAGATTTTTTATAATAATAAAAAAAATTGAAAATAAAATGATTTAAGGTTTGTTTGTTTCAACTTTAAAAATAATAGATTTTGAGTTAAAAGAATCTAGAGATTTTTAAAATATCAGAAGCTATTTCTGTTTGTTTACTATCAAAAAATTATTCTTTTAAGATTTAACGCTTTTACACTTAAGTTCTTTGTTTTTCGAAAAAATAGATTTTAGAAAAGCTGCTAGGAATAACTTTTCATTATGAGGCTAAAAAAGATATTTTTGACAAAATGGATTTTTTTTTTAAATATGAAACAAACACTAAAAAAAGTGTTGTTTTTTCAAAAAGATTCCAAAAAGTGTTTTGAGAAAGAATCTTTTTATGCTTGTGTGATCAAACATTATTCATTTATGTTTGTGACAATAGAAGAAAGCCTCATTGTTAGTTCACACATGCATCCACTACCAGCTTTCCTTATTAAAAATTAGAGATTTCGTTTTTTTACCTTACTCATTTCTCACGCGCTGACAAAATTTTCACATTTCCCCCTTTTAGATACATAATTTGAAGCCTATCGGTGATATTTTGGTTCATATAATATGAGTCTTATAAAAAAAATCAGAAATAGATAATCAAAGGTCTTTTTTTTAAAGGATCAAAGGTCTTTGTTGACCATCGTATATATTATCCCATATAAACAGCACGACGATTTTTGGGATAATATGAATGGTCAATAATGATCATGACATCAAAACCACCCCCAAAGAAAAAGTAAGAAAGAAAATAAAAGAATGAAAGAATAAATAAATTGCAATGAAAATGAAGAAGAATTTAACACATCACCAATTTAACACATAAATAAGATCATGGATCAGGCAAAAAAAAATTACCTGGTCTATCCATTCAACCCATGATTTCTTTGTAGTTCTGAGCCAAATCAAACTTTCCTGAATATCATGAAAAGATCTTACCAAAGAAGTGTCTAACTTGATCGATCCCTTTGAACTATACTAATGAAAGATAGAGAAAATGATTCCCACGTCGTCGTGAGCTCAATCTAGGTGAACCAAACACTTCCATCAGGGTGAACCAGACGCTTCTATCTGAGTCAATTAACGGATGATGATACTCAACACTACCCACCATTATTGTGTCTGTAAGGTTGAGACGATCGTTAATTTGGTCCAACTAATTCATCAAATCAGACAACATGACTTCAACATAAACCCTAAACATTATAAATTTCCCTCCGTTGTAGTAACTTTCAGCTAGTTTAGTGTCCATAACTATTGAATAAGTGTTCGTGGTTATGTGGTTTGGTTTGCAAATGAACCAAACACATCAATTTATAGAAAGCTATATGCATCGTGGACCATATAAATTGTTGGTATAATATGGACCACAATAAAATCTTGTATTTGACTTGTTTAGATTATATAATCTGAAATGTGTCAAATGCTTCAAATCACAAGTTTTAACATAAATTATGCATTTTTATATTATACAATCCGAACAAATATTGAACATGTGTTCAAATTATAAATATGAAATAGTTTTCGACGGATGCCCGATCAACAAGTCTTTGAAAGGTCAGATGGCTTTTGGTTGTAGAATGACATAATGTACACGTTTTATTGACTTGGATTGTCTGTAGATACAATTTATGTTCAACTTTTCCTATGAATACATTTCCTTTCTTCAATTTTCTTCACTCTAAAACTCATCTTCATCCTTGTCGTTGTCGTTCGCAGTCAAAACGATTTGCAAAAAGCAGTTTAAGGCAATTAAACCTTTGTTGTTTCTTAAGGATCTCTGATAAAACAATAACCAAATTAGCACATCAAAAATAAAGTAAATTACGGGATTTTTTTTAAGGGTGTAAATTACAGGATTTTGTTTGTGGAAAATGATGATCAACTCGGCAAATATAGTGATTTGACAAAACAACCAATCCACTAGTTTGTCAGACTATGTTCAAGTCTTTCACAAGTGTTAAAATTATTCGCTATGTTTCAATTATCTTGTTTGTCTATAAAAATAACCAATTAAAATCAATCAATCTCATTATAACTTCTAATAATTTTTGGAGCAAGCGTGACAAAAATCTAGAATTTGATTTACCGTGATTTTGGAGCATGCACAAAATGACTGGTAGTATGATTACCAAGTTCAACCAAACCAATAACTAAGTGTTATAGAACCTAACGGTCTTCATTTAAATAATTTAAATCAAGCATCTAAACTAAATCAATTATCCTAAGCAGTTCCCCGATAACAATTCAATATTTGAATTGAAACAAGCATTCAAACACATATGAAATCAATATGAAATGAAAAAGCGTTCAAACATATATGATCATGGGAAAATAGAAGATTTAGAGGAAAAAAACATTAAATCATAAGAAACAAAATTGACATTATAATTCAAAGCTCAAGCCATTAAACAGAATCTTTAACAATGGGTAGATCTACATGATTAAGCTTCCACGGAAAATAACAAATCACAGTTGTTAAACTATAAAAAAAATCTAACCTAAAAATAAAATTAAGCCTAATATAAAATAAAAAAATAAAAACACAAATAAACTAAATATATACAAAATAAATTCGGCAAATTGCCTTATCGAAATATCAATAATCCCTAACAACGACGTTAAACACTTGATGAACAAATTGACAAGTGCACCAAATAAAAATAAAAAAAAGTAAAAAGTTATCATCTCCATAGGTATTGTCATTAAACGACACAATTAACGAAATTTATTTGATTAGAAAAGCAATTAAAAAAGTTTATGGGTTGCATGTTTTGGAACTGTCTTGCATAATGCGAGATCAGGTTTGTTTGATTCAGATGATTAATGACGATTAAGGTTTTCTTGAATCTCTTCTACCTTATTTGTTGGAATTAACTTGGTTTGCTATTAGTTATGACCTAGCCTTGATAAATGAAAGTTCATATATGACCCAGTGATGTAACAGTGGGAAGTTCTAGTATGTGTGCATAGACAAGAGATATACTTTTTGTTTTACCCTAAAAATGAATCATAACCCTAACAATCATACTCATATTAAATTGAATAATTTAATTATAAAATAAGAAATTTACTACTATTCTTATTCAGGCGAATGCAGGGTAGTCAGTCATATACGACCTTCACCTGTGGATCAGGTCAACCGCTAATTGCAAAACATTATAAGTATTTGGAACATATACAAATTAAATCAGGAAAATTGAATTATAAACGGAATAGAAAATTTAATAATTGAATCCAAAAAGTAAGTAGAGGTTTAACATGGAACCCTGATCAAGAGAGGTTTAGTTACACATGGTCACAAACATCATAACAAAATAAGAGAAAAACATGCCCTAGAGAGAACAAAGGGAGGAGAAACCCTCTACCTTGAAGCTCTGATGATTGAGCCTTGTCTTGTACTGCCAAATTTATTAATGAATAAAAATGTATGCAACGGTCTCTATTTATAGACATAATTTCTTCTAGGTTAATATATGATTTATGGGCTTTTCCCTCCGATCCAGCTTGAAAAATAAGAAATTAATGTATTCTTCTTGCAACGAATACGCAAGGCGCACAACACCATGTGCAAAGGTGCATTACACATCCCCTATGCGTAGGTGCACGTGGATCATGCGTTGGGGGTGCATTACACAGCCCCTAAGGGGCGACTTCTGTAATTTTTCGTTTCGAGCGTTCTTCCGTCTTTAATTCCCTTGAGACTTGGGATGAATTTTCCCCAACTTGTATTGTCTTAAAAAAAAACTTCTTAGAACCATTGATCTTCATTTTTTTATATCCCTTGATCTTTCATGTGGTTTCTCATTTCATCAAATTACATGACTTGAATAATTTGGAATGACTAACTCGAATAATTTACAACGAGGTATGCAAACTTATATACAAGAGAGACATTTTCAGGAAAAGAAAAATAAGGAAACTAAATCAACCGTTATCAATAGAGAATAATGAACACTCCCCCTCAAGTTGGAGTGTATACATCATATGCATCCAGTTTGTTACATATATAATCAAACAACGGTAAGGACGCCCCTCCTTTTTTAATATGTCTATATATGATACTTTGTTATGTATAATTGCTTTGTATCTTCATATGTGTCTGATGATGTTTAATTTCCAAGGTAAATAAATGAGTGTATATGTGTGTATAAACACACACACACACACACAAACAAAATACTCCCTCCATCCTAAGACGTTGTGGGAATTTCACACGTATTAAGAAATGTAATTAATTTTATATTAAAAATAAATATGATGAGTTGTTTCACAAAATTGTCCTTAATAAATAATATTGTAAAAGAATTGAAAGAAGAGAGAGTAATAAATAGTTAAGGGTATAACAAAAAAATAAAATTAATGATTTATTGGGATTGTAAAGTGATTTATAATTTGAGACAAAAAAATTTCAAATGCGACCAATAATTTAGGACCGATGGAATATACACTTAAATTGATATGAGTTTGACTCACTTGAAAAAGTCATCTCAGATTTTATATAAAAAGTACGTATTTTCATGAAAAAAATACGTAAATTAATTTATTGTATTTCAAGTATTTAAAGGGCATATTTTTTTCTTTAAAATTAATATGATATATCTCTGTATTTTATTATAAGTCACCACCACCTTAACTCCTCTCTTTTCTCCTTCAACATCCAAACACATCCGCTGACATGTAGATGTACGTGACGGTGGTGCGATCAGCGGAAGCTCCGTCGCGTCACCACCCCTTTTGGGGTTGTTTTTGAAACCGCTGATGACACCTTTGCCGATGTTTTGCTCCATTCTTTTTCTTAGACCTCTGTGGCCTCTCGGATCTGGGCTTTCAGCTGATGGTTCCTTTAAACGGCAATGGTTGGCTGCTCATCGCCATCGTCGTCGGTTTTTGGTTATTTTTCAACGGCAGTAGTTTGTAGGCTACCGTCGTGATACTGGTGAAATTACGGGTCTCTTGTTGGCAGATTTGTGATGCGTGGTTCAAAATCCGGTTCTGGATCTGTCTGGATGTTTTCATGGTGCTAAATTCTGGACCTATATGTTTTATTGGGCAATTTGTTGTCTTCCTCGATGGACTGTATATTGTCTTACATATTGGCTGGAAATTTTGGTTCGAAAGGGCCGTTGAAGCTTGTTGCAGTTGGGGTTTAGATGCAGGAAGCTATGGCTAAACATGGTTCTGATTCCGTGTTGGTGGACAATCACCTTTTGCCATTTTTAAAATCATTGTTTGGGGCTAATCACGTTTCTTGCTTGGTTTGGACTCGAAAGGGTCGGTATAGCTGTTGCTTTTGTTGGAGGGGCTTTTGGTTCTTGAATCGTTCTGTGTTGACAGTCAATTCATACATCATTCTCAGGTATCCCCGTCATCTTGTTGCTTGACATGAGACTGTATGGACTCGAAAGAGTCGTCAATGCTTGATGTCGTTATTGCAGGGAGTTGATGGTACGTGATCCAATTCGTGTTGACGATCGATTCATTCGCCAAACTTTAAACCCGTGCTTAATTGTTAGAATTGTTTAGGGTTGGATCCACTGTTTTTTGTTTTTGCCCATTAGGGTCGTTGACTGGATCATGTTTTATATCCCCCCAGTTTTTATGTAATTTTTCATTTTTTTAATAATATTTATGAGCAATTGACAACAGAGAATAGTAGGATTCCAACCTAATTGGACACTATTCTTTTTGATGTCATGTTGCTCTTGGCTTATAAAAAAAAAGTATTAATGCATTATCAATGATTTTTTCCTATCATACATTTTATCATTTCCTACTCTCTCTCTTGGTTCCATTATGTTAATCTCGTTTTCCGATATCATTAATAAATGATAATTTTGTAAAATCATTCATAATTTATCTTTCCAATACAAAATTAACCACATTTCTTAATATATATGTAAAAATGTCAAAACATAATAAAATACAGAGGGTAGTAAAAGTTAAGAAAAAAAAAACTGTATTGTTTTTTATTTTGTTTGACTAGAATTTTTATTTTTTTTGGCTAGAATTGGAATGTTTATTATTATTGTACCATGTAAAAAATAAAAAGAACTTGACCAAAAAATAAAAAGAAAACAAATCTTTAGACTTGCATTAATTTTGTTCCCACCGACCACATTTTCTATAGTCCCGCCTAAAAGACCCCGTAAACTTACCATATTTGATTGTTTCAGACACTACAAATAAACGTAACCTTTCATCAATCGATCACAACTCATTTTCATTCTCTTCTTGTTACATATTGTCGCTTTCAGGGAACAAACATCATTTCATTTCCCTCCAAATCTCTTTCTGTAATGTAAGTTCTCTCTTTTTACCTCCTTTACTCTTCATTTCTAGTATTTGTTTATCTGTACTCACCATGCAAAAAGTTCTTACTGATCCATTTTTGTTACATATTGTGCAGACAAAAAATTCAGAAGTGCAACTAGTGTCATCAACTTTTGGTAAAATACTCCCTACGTCTCTAACTATAAGTCTCATTTGAAGAATATAGATTCATATGTAATTTATACTAGGTTATTTATTATTTTTTCTCAAACATATACATTGTACAAATTCTACTAATTTCTTTTGAAATTTAAGAAGTTAAAGCTACACATTAATAAACCAAGAGTATTTTTGAAAGATCAAGATACGACACATTAAATTTACTAACCACTTTTTAATATATGTGGAAAAGGTCATGGGTACTTTTAATAAGGCATGAAGTTTTCAAATTCAAATTTACATTCTTTTGTTTCATATCCATTTGCTCAAACCTAGCATATTTTTTATGTTGCCATATGATTATTGTTATTGTTGGTTTTATTATTATTATTGAACAAATTATTATATTTACTGGGTACGAAATTCGGTTTAGTTTATTGAATAGGTTAATTATATTTATTAGGAACAAATAATGGCAAGCTCGTCTTCTAATGGATCTGTTTCGAGGCGTATGTCTCTGAGAAAGAAAGTGAATTATCGTAGTTATGAGGGATTGCTAGATGATGAGAAAATTGATAAGAATTTGCATAGCACTTTGAAAAAGATGGGTAAAAATACAGATTTTCAGAAAGAAACCAACACTGAGGCTATGATCGCGTTTTCGCTTGGTTTCCCAATGAATGCTTTGCTTGAGCATGAGGTTCAATCTGGGGTTGTCACAGAATTAGGCGGGAAAGAGCAAAACGATTATGTTGTTGTGAGAAATCATATATTGGCTCGCTGGAGGGGGAATGTTATGAGTTGGTTGACGAAGGAACAGATTAAAGAAACTGTGAGCAAGGAGTTTGAATATCTAATTAATTCTGCTTATCAGTATCTTTTATATAATGGTCACATCAATTTTGGTGTTTTGCCGTCATTTACTTCTCATTTTCCTGAGGCGACGAAAGGGACAGTTGTTGTTATTGGTGCTGGCCTTGCTGGATTGGCTGCGGCAAGGCAACTGATGTTATTTGGTTATAAGGTTGCCGTTTTGGAAGGTAGGAACCGTCCTGGCGGCAGAGTTTACACTCAAAAGATAGGAAACGAAGATAAGTTTGCAGCCTTAGATCTTGGTGGGAGCGTAATTACTGGGATTCATGCTAACCCTTTAGCGGTTCTGGCACGACAACTTTCAATTCCGCTTCATAAAGTTAGACCTAATTGCCCTTTATTCAAGCCGAATGGGGATCCAGTTGACAAGGAAATAGATTCCAAGGTTCATTATGAATTCAATAAGTTGCTTGACCATAGCATGGAACTGAGGGAAATTATGGGTGGGTTTGCAAGTGATACCTCACTTGGTTCAGTCTTGGAGACACTCAAGAATTTATATTTGGTGGCTCAAACTACGGATGAGAAGCAGATGTTTGATTGGCATCTTGCAAATTTAGAATACGCAAATGCTGGATGTCTTACAAATCTTTCAGCTGCCAATTGGAATCAGGATGATCCTTATGAAATGAAGGGCGATCATTGTTTTCTTGCTGGAGGAAATTGTAGATTGATAAAAGCTATGTGTGAAGGAGTTCCTATTTTTTATGGAAAGACCGTCAACACTATCCGATATGGAAATGAGGGTGTTGAGATTATTGCTGGGGATCAAGTCTTTCAAGCAGACTTCGCCTTATGCACTGTGCCTCTTGGAGTTCTAAAAAAGAAGGCCATTATTTTCGAACCTGAATTGCCTGCAAGAAAGCTCGAATCAATTGAGAGGATGGGTTTCGGGATTCTGAACAAAGTTGCAATGGTTTTTCCTCATGTGTTTTGGGGGGAAGATCTAGACACATTTGGATGTCTCAAGGAAAATAGTCATGATCGAGGGGAATTCTTTTTATTTTACGGTTACCACACTGTTTCTGGGGGGCCAGCACTTATTGCGCTTGTGGCCGGTGAAGCTGCACACGCCTTTGAAACCACAGATCCATCCATCTTGCTTAATCGGGTTTTGACCACTCTAAAAGGTATCTTTCACTTATTTTTTGAGTTACTGATGAAAAAGAAATGCCCTTATTTATTGTGTTCTAGCACATTTTCCCCTTTTCCCTTTGTTTTATGTGTTACTTGTTAAAGTTGCATGATTTGCTATTTTAATTGCATGAGTCGATATGATTCCGCTTATTTGCTACATGTATAACGTGTGAATGAATCTCATACTGCTCAGAAATATTATACATGCATGCATGCAATTGCAAGATTCCATATGATCAATATGAATCACATGATTTAGTGCTTCATTATTAACATTTATTTAGTTATATCATTCCTTGCTTACCATGTGCACCTTTTTTTACTATATTATTCCTCTTTCTTCACTTTGACTTATGTTGTATGACATTTCATTTTGTTTTGAGACTTATGGTGTAGTCATTTTTTTCTCATTTTCTCAAGCTATTGAATTATTTTTAATCTTATGAATTGATATGATTCACTGTTTAAAAAATGTGGTTTTGATTTTCATTTTCTATATCTTTCTGCAGGTATTTTTCAACCTAAAGGAATCAATGTGCCTGATCCAATACAATCAATTTGTACCAGATGGGGAAGCGATCCTTTTTCTTATGGTTCATACTCTCATGTCAGTGTGCAATCATCCGGTAAGGATTATGATATACTTGCAGAAAACGTGGGAAACCGACTGTTCTTTGCAGGTGAGGCCACTTCTAGGCAATATCCAGCCACTATGCATGGTGCTTTCATGAGTGGCTTGAGAGAAGCTTCTCGCATTTACCAGTTAACCAGTGTTCAGCAGCCTTGTCCTAAGAAGTCCTTGTCTAAGAATATAGGACACAACAGCGGTATCCTGGTTAATTTATTCAAGAGGCCTAATTTGGAATTCGGAAATTTTGCTTTCATATGTGATCCTTTATCAGATGATCCACAATTGAAGGCGATTATGAAATTCACTTTTGGTGGTATTGAAGAAAGTTACAAGGAGATTTACACTATTTTATCCCTTGAACAGATGGATCAAATGCAGGAAATTACTGGAGGAGATGAAAACAGGTTGTCATATTTGACAAAAAACCTCGGGTTGAAGCTAATGGGTTTGAGCGCTTTACTCATCGCTGGTAATGATGTAATAGCTAGAGTTGCTGCTTCCCGAAAAGGCAGATCAAGGAACCGAAAAATTCCCCATAATCCGAAGAAGAAATAGTTTGCATATGGGGGTGCTTGTTATCCAGTTCTGACTTGAAGTCTTGTAATAGAGGAATTGCAAATCACTGGATTTTACAGGCAAACTTGTTTACCCTACTTGTAGTTGTATCATATTTATTTCAAATTTTCAATAATCCCTTTATTGGTTCCAAAACCAAATCAAGGAGAATATCAAATTAAACATGTTACAGGATATAATGATTTACATTCTTATTGAATTTCTTGATGCACTTCTTTTATATGGGGTTTAAATTTTTCATTAAACTTTTTTTTATTAATGATATATGTTTCAAAATTTCTAGTTAAAATTAATTTTCTTTACAAAAAGAAAATCAAGTCATTGAACCATAGGCGATTTTCACGTTTTAGTTTATAATAATGATATAATGATAGATACTGAAGTAGATTTACTATTAAAAATAGTTAAGATTATTATGATAAGGATTCAAAATCTGAAATTAATAGTTAAGATTTGTTTTTTCCTATCTTTAATAATAACGTACGTACAAGGCAATGAGAATATTACTTCACTATTGGAATCATTGGTTAGAGAAAATACCTTGAGCCCTTCTATTCCTTCAAATGTTAAATTTGATAAAACAAAGGAACTTTGTGATATACTGGTATTTATGTGTAGCAACAACATTTCAAGGTTTGCAGCCTGCAATGGACCAATAATTGGATTTTCGTTGTGCCACCATGATGATACCGCAAAATAATCTTGCACACTATCGTCTCCTGCCAAGGTGTTGAGAGGTTTGTCAACATTTAGTAAAATTTTGCGATTCCCTGACCTCTTTGCTATCATATGACCACTTCACGAACCAAGTCATGCATCTTCACGCATTGAATGTCTTTAGCCGGCATCAGAAAACATGATTCTAAAAGCTTGTTTATGCCGACTTGAACCAAACTCCTTGATAACTTCAATGGAGATCTTCCTCCCACACCTAGTCCTATTGCATATAGGATTAAATCATCAATCGATATGTTGCAATCTTCTGGAAACATAGAACACAACAAAGAGAGCAACTCTGCTTCCTTGTTATGTAAATATTTATATCTTAGTTCAAGAAAACTCAAAGCATCTCTCACTCCTTCATCGTGATCATCAAATGCCGATGAATTCCTCATCTTATGTAGTGCAACATCCCACTCACTTTTATGCTTTCCTTTTAAGCAAGACGCCATAGTTACAATAGCTAGGGGCAGTCCCTTACATTTATCGCAGAGTTCTCGTGGCACACCATCCATTGACTTGGAAAACTTGTCAGTAATCTTTGCATGCTTTTGGAACAAAGTCCAGGATTCATCTTTAGATAAGAGCTCCAGATGAATATTTGTTTGACAGTCCATTGAAGTGCATACCTGCTGATTACGAGTGGTTACAAGGATCTTCCATGCGCCCTTGTTAACATTGTCTATGTGAATCCCTATATTCATCAAATTAAACTCTTTCCATAAATCATCTACTATAACAAGAACTCGTTTATTTTCTTTCAAACTCAACCACAACCGTTGTGCTCTTCCCTCTTCGCTTTCTTCCTTGAGTTTCAAGTTTAACATGTCTGCCATTTTTCCTTGAATGTCTCTAATATTTTGAGTTTGAGACACTGTGATAGATATTACCTTATCGAACATATTTGATTCCTGAGCCTTCTTACCGACTTCGGTTACAAGTGTTGTTTTCCCACATCCACCCATTCCATACACACCTATCATATAGATGCAATCGTCATTTAGTAACTCCAAGAGCTGATTGTAAGCCGCTTTTGTTGATTGGAAGTAAGTAAAATTCTCGGACGACTGGTATTGAATGCCCGGAAGAGGAGCATAATGAGAAAATGGTTGAATATCACTTTTACATCTTAATTTTCCTAATGCCTCTACCTTCTTTACCATTTTCCTTCTGATACGATATCTTCTCCATGCTGGAAGTTCTCCTCGAAAGCAACTGGTGTTTGCTCTCATCCTTTGTTCCAATTCTTCCACCTCTTCTAATAGGCTCTGCACATCATGTAGCCACTTTTCCACGGGTTTCTCGATAATTTCAGTTCTTTGCTTGGCTTGTTCAACTCGATCCAACAAGTTATCCCTTTTAAATATCAACTCATTTCTTTCATTTTCAATATCTCTGATAATTTTACCGACACAAAGAAAGTATTTTCCTTCGCGTATTACCGGTCCAATAATATATTCAGAAACTTTAGCAACAGTTGTGATAACAATATCTGCCATGAACTCAAAGGCAACCCTAACAATAGAATCATGTGCATAGTTAGTCAAATATTTACCTCGAGCATAGTTATGTTATTAGTTGTTGGATCATAAAAAATAAAAATAAAATAGAGCTTGTCATACTTGTAATGGTATGGAATTGAATATTTTTTTGGTGTTAACCCTCTGAATCTTAGGCGAAAGGTCTCCTGATAATTGGAAGCAAGTAAAGTCTGGCGAAGAATCGTTCCAGCTACGAAAATACAATTGAATATAAGTAAACTTTTATTTTAAAGGAAACATGCTATACAAAACTCAAACTTTAATCACGCCTAGAATCCTAATGTAACAGAAGAATGAACTTATTTATATATGCAAAAAAAAGAACATTTAATAGCTAAAACAGCCAATTCTGTGTTAATATTAATTTGGAGCATGCATTAAAGCACCATACCTGATCTTGGAGTGGATTTCTGTGGCAGGAAATGACTTGTTAGCTTATCACAGCTGGGTGTTACAGATGCAGAGAGAAGACTTTGACTTGTTATTTTCGTGATTTATTTCATGTTTATTAATACATTATATCCAATGCATTATTGAGCTCCACTCTGGCATGACCGTGCCTTTGTATGGTTGACTAACAGTTTTTTTTATATATATATTTTTTGTACAAAAATTTGAGATGAGTTGGGTTTGGGGCATACCTCATGGTTCACAAGTCTTAGAAACTCTGGTTGAGCCTAACCAAACCTCACAAAACCAGCTTATAAGTTGAAGATTATCTCCACTTATAAACATATGTTCAAACTATCTTTTATTCGATGTGAGACTTTTTAACTCTTTAACACACCCTCTCACGACTAGCAATTGGGCTTTGGTTCATTGGGTTTGCATCGTGGACATAAATAGTGGGTGACTCAACAGCAGAATCTTGACAGTAGGTGTCCCAATGGATCTTAATGGAGCTCTAATACCATCTTAAAAATTGTGGTCGGGCTGAACACAATCTCACAAAACCGACTTGTAAAGTGGAGATTATCCCCACTTATAAACACATGTTCATATCATCTTTTGTCCAAAGTGAGACTCATTAACAATAAACATTGACAAAGACATCAGCCATGGGAATTAAACTCATGATTTTTTAAGATATGAGTTGAACTCCTTATCAACTAAATCGATCCTCATTGGTTGATTAGCGTTGTTCTAAAAAAAATTATTTGTGTACACGGTGCACCTATTTCACATCGCAAAAGAGAAAGAAAAAAAAATAGGTAACGTGGTTTGTAGATGTGATAGATAGGGGAAATATAATGAAAAAATGAATTGTTTTTTTTAGAGAGAGAAAATGAATTGTTAAATGGGTGTTTGTGAATAGAGCTACGATATATGAACAACTCAAAATGAATTGTCCGGTATGCTGCCTTCCAAAATCATGCACTGCACGTAAATCTAGGTGGTGAAACAATTATTAAAAAAATAAAAAAGTAAATGTATAGTATGTTAATACGTTGTAGGACAACTTAAAGGTTGTCAAAATATCATTTTCCTTGAGAATAATGTGTTTGTGTATCCAAATATAAGAGTTTTTCCTTAAAAAAAAAAAAAAAAAAAAGAGCTTTAATCTAAAATCACAATCAAATAGTGTGTTTGGATATGTTAATTCACTACAAGAAATGTTACATTTTGCCAAGCCCTGGCAAAATGCAAAAAGCCTTGGCAATTGGACGTTTGCCAGGGGTTTTGCTAGGAGCAGAATCACCAGCAAATCTGCTCATCGCAAATGAATTTGCCAGGACTTTAGCTCCTGGCAAATGCGCCCCTGACACAGGCGCCCCTGACACAGGCCCTGGCACAACCCCTGGCAAACTATGTCTGTGAAAATGCAGGCTTTTCTGGTCAATGCAGGCTTTTGCAGACTGTGTGCCAGCATCACATCAGTCCTTTTCAAAAGATGTCAGGGACTTTGCGAGGGGTTAACCCCTGGCAAATTGCGTACCATTTTTTTTTAAAAAAATGTTTTTTATTTGTTAAAAAAATCAAAATATTAAAATATAATAAAAAAAATATTATAAAAAAGAATTTAATTTAATTTTTCAAAAAATAATTAAATTTAATTGGTTTAGAAAAAGTAATTAACAATGCAAATTAAAGTAATAGCACACATAAACTATTAGGTCTAGCTTCATTGAAATTAAAATTGTACTAAATATTACATCATAAGTATCAAATAGATAGAAATTGTACCGGAAAGTATAAGAAACTTCCCCAAATATTCTAGAACAAGAAAATAAATAGATAAAGGCATGAGAACCTATCATAAAGGACGCATATCACAAAGGGGTCCAACTTCAATCCTCCTCATCACCATCCTCATCATCTCTATCAACTGGATAAGGCTCAACATTGGGACTTAAAACCGGCGCTCTAGTGTGGGAGGGATCTTGAGCCTGTGCTTGCCTAAATTGGGCTTGCTCATTTGGGGGTTCTTCACCTTGTTCATCTTCAACATCATCATTGTAAGACAATTCCACACCTAAAGCATCGGCGACCATATCATTCATCATGTTGAATTGCTCATTGTCATTCGCATTTATTCCACTACTTGAAACTTGTGCATTGACTCCAACCCCAAAATTTTGAAACTGTTCACCGTTATAAATCCAAACCCAATAATCAGGCATAAATCCAACTTTTTCCAAGTGTTTCTTCACTTCATTGGGGTCAGTCTTTATATA
>Ga0315915_1003482_pt1 | contig 19909 bp, 8 predicted proteins | sample MpolbnodulesMG_FD_207738 | JGI IMG/M metagenome (GOLD analysis project Ga0315915, IMG submission 207738) | Medicago polymorpha root nodule microbial communities from Los Angeles, California, United States - branched nodules | ecosystem: Host-associated > Plants > Roots > Nodule | place: USA... | reverse complement strand
TTGAATGAAAAACTATTGGAGAAGTAAAAGTTGAATGAGTGTTGAATAAAGAGAGAGAAAATGATGTGGAGTGTTGGGAATTGAAAAAGTGGGTGTTGAATGGTGTTGAAGGGTTGAAACCATTGGGGATGGTCTAAGTATAGCTTGACCCTTCGTAAAAAAATGGTTAATCATAATTAATTATGATGAATTCTATGGTTAAAAACTTTGCATAGGTAGGTTAATCATAATTAATTATGTTGAATTCTATGGTTAATAATTTGAAATAAAAAATGTTTCAAATAAAATGTGACATTGTATCCTACATCGTAAATAATACACTCATTGTCTCGTTCTGTTAATATGAGAAAAAATAATGACAAAAAAATATAAATTGTGTCTAAATCGCATATTTATACGGTGTTAGATGGTCAAAATGTGTGTCCACAAATCATTTTTCCATCCCGCAAACAACAAAAATCATTTCTCTTAATTTTTTTTACTAACTCTTAACTTTTATTTTTAGGTCCAAAAACTCTTAACTTATATTATGCCACTTTGAACATTAATTTTATTTTTATTTTTACACTAAAATTTATGTCATCATTGAAATTAAGTATACTTTTGCCCCTTATAATATATATGGTCAGTTTTTTATTTTAGTTTTTCACATTGTTTCTTCAAAATTATCCTCAGATATTTCTCTTCACATTATCAACATTAAGATATGACTCAATCTCCCCTAAAAAAGTATGACTCAATCTAAATCACTCACTCACCTCAATCGTTTTTTACACTTGTGCATTGAAGTGATTGTGGTACATGGTTTCCTTGACCTTATACATAAATAATTTAGATCAAACAACACAATTGTTGTGTTGAGTCACAACAACACAATCAAAGTTCAAAGCCTCAATTTTTCTCTAAAATCTCATCTAATCTTTGTTACCCAATACCCAAATTAAGATGAGTGTCAATTTGAAATCATCTTGAAGGGGGGGTTTGGATCTAGAATATTGAAGAAGAAGTATGACACCAGAATTGAAGAGAGAAAAACAATTACAGAAGAAAACTAAAGTGTGTTTGAGAAAAGTTCAAAGTGAATTGAGGAGTGAGAGGATTGAGTGAAAAGTGAGAGAAGAATAAATATAAGATTCAACTCAATTCAAACTTTGATAGGATTCCTTCAGCTTTGTAAGTGTATGTATTCCTTTTCGCTTCCAAATTTTTGTTTTTTCGCGCCGTAACAGCGTTTTCTTTGTGAATTTCTTTCTCAACGTTGAAAGATGCAAAAACGGTAACGATAGTTGTCGATACCGTTATGTAATGGCTGTTTTCACAGTGCCGTCCCGTTTTTTAAAACATTGCCTATGAGAGGAGCTGCCCGTCTCCTTACAACAGGGATACTTTTATTCAGCTGCAATTTTAATTGATATCTAAAACCAAACAAATGCTATAGTGAAAAAGTGTGACATGTGATCTACGGTAAAACTATATTTGAAAATAGCTCAAAACATTGAAGATAAGTGACGTAGTTACCTTTAGAAGTTCATGATTCTCCACAATCTTAGAGGAATAATGATCTCATCATTCCAGAAAACAATAGAAGAGCATTGAAGTTTGACTCTTCGGTGTTTTGGTGTTCATTTTTCGTCAAATTCACATTGATTAAGTCACATTTTCAATTATGAGTTGAATAATACCATAAATCTCTACTTACATAGAGCGCCACTAATCATTAGAATTTCAATTATCTGTATAACCTCAAACAAAGTATACATTAAAAGTTAATGGTAATTCAATTATCAGAAGGGCAAGCTCAATGGTGAATCCCCTTGATAAGATGTTATATGACAAGAACAAAGAAAAAGAATATGGTTGACGTTGAGACCGTGACATCTCTTGAAAGTACTAGCACGGTTCAAGGGGAGGTGGGGTTTAGCATGGGAAAGGGGAGTTGTTTCCCACCATGGGAAAATTGTTTTTGTCCATTAGATCAAATGAGAAACACATTCTTATCATGGTCTATCAACACTTGATTATTTTTTCACTTTATCTTCCACTTCCATTCTCTCTTCACCATGCCTCAATCACCCACCATTCCACCAACAACATCAAGCATATGTACAAATACCCTTAAAACACAAACGGGCAAACCAAATAATAAAATCTTTAAAATGTTATCTGAACACGAATGTCTTACTGCAAATGTTTTTTCATTCATAAAATCCAAAGCAAAAACACATAAAAAATATGAAAGGTAGTGGTGGAATTATATTAATAATCAAGAGCAATTGTTGTTCTTTTATTATTTTGTATATTGATTATTATTACTATTTTTCTTACAATCATTTTTGTTTTTCTGGAGTTTCTGTTCTTTCATTGCTCTTTCTCTATTGCTCTTTTGTGGGCTGTGGAGTATAGGTTTGAAAAAGGGGTAAAAAAAATCAAATCTTGATCGATAGATATAAAACTAGAGAACAATACCCCAAAATGTGATGGTGGGATGAGAAACTGAGAATAGCAATGAGAATAACAGCAACAATGGAACCATGGTGAAAGAATAGGATGGTGGAGAGAGAATTGTAGTGGAAAAAAATAATCAAGTGTTGGTAGACCATGATAAGAATGTGTTTCTCATTTGATCTAATGGACAAAAACAACTTTCCCATGGTGGGAAACAACTCCCCTTTCCCATACTAAACCTCACCTCAAGGGGAATATAATTAGTACTCATTTCTTTTCCTACGTGTTTTTTGTCATACTTGAAAGAATCATATGTTGCTGTTTACATTCATGCACAAGATAATAAGGAAAATGAACTTTCCAATAAAAATTATACTCATAATAGTTGAAGGACAAAAGGTCTTATAACCGTACATGTTGATAACAAAAACTGTCAACAGCTCTCCACATAGCATCATTTTATACAGTGCGTAAAGAAGTTGTAAACTACCTCACCATTTATACTCTTTACACCGTGAAAAAAGACTTGTATAGTCATCAGCAGCATCATAATATTTTCATTTCTCTGCAGGCAAACATCTGAACCTCATCTTGCTTGAAATCTATGTATAAACTTAAAGGCTACAAATGTACACATTTTTTTGCAGTACAATTAACAACTTTATTTTCAATCAGCGGAAACATACAGGCTCTTGATGAAGAAGCAGCTTGCACTAGGCTCAGTTAGCTAGCTGTACAAACAAACATTATTTTCTCTATGTCACGCCTAAGCAGGTTGAGGAGTCTGAGCAGCCATTCTTCTCTCTGCAACAAATTACATGATCAGTAAACAAACTATTAACATGTGATGTGATTACAATGATAGAATAATAAGAATGGAAAGGATTAGTTAGGTACCTCCAGCAGCAACAAGCTTCTCTACACGTGCGACAATGTGCTTTCCATAGGTGTACTTTTTCAATGCATTCAAATGAACCTTGATTCGTGAAAGAATCAGTTCACGTTGATGGTCATCACATGTTTCCAGCACCTTTTGGACAACATAATTTGCAAATTGATCTTTCATCATTGCCTGCAAATAAGAAGGATATGATTTTAGCATTTTGTAGAACATACGAAGAGGAAAACATTGTAATTGAACAAGTGACAAAATGGAATCGCTTTACAAGTTGTGAGAATTATAAGGGTGATTGGAAAATCAAAACACCGAAGATGTGATATTCGCTTTGCTTAATTTGTGAATCATGTTACAAGTACAAAATAATATTAAAAACTGTTGTTTAGTAATCACTAATCTCTACTAGAGAACCAGTTAAACACACATGGTGAATTCTGCTTAAAGTGTCCAAGTCCCTTACCACTCAAACCAACCAAGTGTTAAAAGTAAAAAAGGTCAAGGGATGGTTATGAGTCCAGCTCATGCAATATTAGGATTTGAAATAACGAGATCATTCATGATAATTTGAAACCTAAGACTAGGTATAATATCAAAAGCTTCCGAGACAGTGGATTTAAAAATGTATATTGTGGTATTAAACCTAAAATTGATGAGCAATACATATTAGATAGAGAGTTGAAAAAACCTGAAGAGGCTCATTTTCATCCGTGGTTCCAAGCATCTCACTGACTAGTATTTGGCGTTCTGCAGGACCACTGAAGGTCAGACACTTCTCCACAACATTGGAGGCAAACTTTTGTTGACTCATTTGAACTATCTTCCCTGCTAACTCCTTTATTATGGTAGAACGCTCATGAGGCTTCCCATGTTCCAGTACATGCTGTTATTTAGCGGAAAACAAAACAAAACAAGAGATCAACCCACATGTTTAAACGGCATACCGTATGTATATCAAAGGAAGTGATAGCAAACACTGTAATGTTCAGGACGTGACTGCAAAATCAGGCGGAGTAGAGACCAAAGACCCATATCATATTTGAAGAACCAACCTCGGATGGCATGTCAAAAGGATGTTATAATATAAAGCAACAGATTTTAAAAAGATATAAGAATTAATTATAAGTAACAAGTATCACTGAAGTATTACATCAGTTTTCAATACATTCATGAAAAATGAAGTTAAATGATAAACAACAAAAAATTCCAGTAGGCTGAGTAGTAAGAAAAAGTAAAGACCTGAACAACGTAGTTGCCATACTGATCCTGAGCTAGCATGCTAACAGCGCCTAAAATCTCGTCCATAACTTTCTGCTGTGTTGCAGGGCTTTCACAGTGCTCCAGTACTCTCTGCCATGTAAAAGGTTTTTATTATGCGACATAATTTTTAGGTTCTTAATAGTAAAAACAGTAACATAAGCAGTTCAAAAATCTTACCTGTATCACACGACAACCATATGGATGGGTTGAGAGTGTCACAACTTGATCGAAAAATGTTGAAACAATAAAGTCGATCGCATCTTCAGGGACACATTCAATACATTTCTGAATGACATGATTACCATTCTGATCACGAACACAGCGCATGATATTACCATCAAGCTCTTTAACCATCTCTATTTTCTGATCCAGATCAACAACTTCAATGGCCTAAAGAGAGTCCATATTGAAAGGACAGAGGAAAACTTATGAGATATTCAAGAAAATAATAGAAAGGGAAGACATAAATATATCAACTATTGTCAACCTAAATCATCAATACCTTCTGAATAACCCGGCAACCATACATCTGAAGGCTAAGTGTAAGAACGTGGCCAATAAGCTTGTTTGCTAATTCTCTTCTCTGGGGTGCAAGCCCATGCTCAAAAAACTGCAACATATCAACTATTGGTCAAACCAGATCCATGAAAGAGAACGATGAACCGAGAGAAAAATAATTTTTACCTTTTGAACCACATAATTACCAAAGACATCGGTCATCAAAGCAAGAGCATGTGGCATGATTTCCTGATAAACCATGTCTTTTTCTTCTGTAGTTGCTGTTTCAAGCTTCTGTTGAATAAATCGGCTTCCATATTGATCCGCACTGCCAACGATAGCAAATTAAGTCAATTTAATTTTCAAGACGACAAAATAAAAAATGCATCAAAAGACAAAAATGAACAAATATACCTGAATTCAACAACATGTCCGGCAATTTCAGAGAGCTCAAAACACTTGGCTTTATTGCTTTTAAACTCTTCCAACAGAGAAGAAGCGAAGCTTTCATCCATATTCCCGGAATCTACATGCCAAGGTCCCATGACCCCAGCCAAGTTCCTCATTCCAGAAGCAAAACGCATGTTGTTCAGATCATTGTGCCTAATTGGACTTCCGGATCCAACTGGAGAACCAGAGTTTGTCATTGGACTTCCTGGATAAGACAACCCAACACCATATGCTGGATTTCCATAGTAACCATGGTGATTGGAGTTGCCTGATTTACCACCAAGTTGTGCATTGTACTGCGACTTTTGAGGCGAGAGAACAGACCCGAGGTAGGCTTTCTGCAGCTCAAGTAAATTCATGTACGAATTACCCAAGTAGTTCCTGTCCACAGAGGGGTCGTTAAGAGCAGCGAGTTGTGCCGCAGCATACTCAGTCGTCCTCATATACTGAAGATACATCGGATCAACAAATGGAGCCGGAAGAGCACCCCCAGCAATTTGATTTCCCATCCGACCAAGATTATGCACATCAGAAGGAGAACCAGCTCCCGAAGCCAGACCGCCTCCAAGAATTCTCGAGTCCATTCCAGGGGATGCCATCATGGATGCTGCCGCAACGTTTTCAAACATCGGTGGCAGATTACTGGTGCCATATTGGTTAGTCATCAAGGATGTCAATGCTGCTGGATTTCCACCATAGCCGCTTAAGCCATAGTTAGTGAATGATGAATTCATACCATCTATAGACTGATACTGAGCTTGCATATTACCTCCTCCACTAAAATGGGAGGTAGGTGATCCTTTGAAATATGAGTTATTCAAAGGAGCAGTCGAGTTTTGTAGCTCAGCCTGCCTGTGCAGGGACAGATTATTAAGGTCTGGCCTGCTCTTACCTGAACTTTGCAAATGCCCTGATTCAGATTTTTTTAGATATGGATGTTGCTTGCCGTGCTCTTGACCACCCTGCATACCAAAAAGATATCTCTGATGATTATCGACATCTGACTCAACCTGTGATGGCAAATGGTTTTCATCTTCTGATGACAAGTTCATCCCGGATAAAGCAGCCACAAGATCTGCTGACTCGTTCAAGCCAGATGAAACGCCGTTAAATGAATCTGGACTGACAATGCCTCTCTTGTCAGAAGCAACATTTCTCCCTCCGCCAATAGGTGTGAGGCATGGACTAGGAGCCCTAGCAATATGTTGTGGATCAGGAGTAGTGCTTCTTGACAATGAAGATCCTCCTAGTGCAGCAGCATAAGAATACGAAGCTGGCAGACCAATATTTTGTGTTGCAGATGATCCTTGAACATGAGCTAACTCTGCTTCAGAAGTATTTACTTTATCAACATTTTCATCAAATGCATTCCGACTTGCTGGACGAGAAGGAAGGCCTGTGACAGGGGTGTTACGCTCCATATCATCCTGCAAAATTACCGGTCATAAGCTCTGGGTAGAAAAAAAGGGATGCAAGATAAAGAAATCTAGATACCAGTTAGCAGAAATAACTGAAAATTTAAATTTGGATTAGACAAAGTGTAGCTGAAAATTTAGATTTAAAATTTTGTCCTTGCCTCCAAAGGTCAACGTATAAATACCAATTTCCAAATGTAACTGAATTTAAATTCTAATTTAGATAAGAGAGTGAAAATGAAAATTTAAATAGAGGAGAGTTTGAATAACAAGGGTTTAAATAAAAAAACAAAAAAACAGACTAAGCCTACCGAAAGATTTGGTAATGCCTGTTTTTCTGCTAGTGCATTACAATAAAAACTTTCAAAACTCAAAAAGAAGCTAAGAATAATCTGAATACATGAGAAACTGAGAGATATGGCCAAAACATATGCTCCAAGACCAATATAAACATATACTCTTGCTTCAACACTGAGAGATATAAAAATGTGACATAAAATTCATCAAAACTGTTGAATGTGAGGTATAAAAATGTGACATAAAATTCATCAAAACTGCTGAATGTGAGGTATAAAATCCTATACAACCCAAGTTAGTAACTAAAAACTAAAAAGGTATGCAGCTTGAAAGTAGTTTATTATATAATATGTACAAAATTTCAGCAAAAAAGGAATGTCAAATGCTTTATGCTGAATGCAACAATTCAACTAGATGTAAGTAAAATAATCAGTATCAATATATTCTGCCAACATAAAACTAAAATGCTAGATACTACAGGACGACCAATCATAAAAGAACATTACTGGAAGTATATGAAAATTAAAAAAAGATTAAGCCGAATGCATTGAATGATATGCTGCCATTTCCATCACAATGAGCTATAAATAATGGTAAGCCAAAAGCCAAAGATGCATATTGTCAGTTAGCATTCCATTAATCAAAAGAATTGCAATCATTAATCAAAACTTCAGAACAGGATCATACATCACAACATTAAAATCAAAACTTCCAAACAGATAGAATGAAATGCAAAGTAAAGACTGCATTACTGATTTCAGTAATCCAATACAGCCTTAAATAGCAAAAGTACCATCTTTTGTACCCAGCAGAAAAAAACAAATGAACACATAAATCTGTTATCAACCAACCTTAACAGCAGAAAACAACAAACTGAGTTATTATCAAAGTTAAAAAAGAGTTAATAAGTGAACAGATAACAAACAAGAGATGCAAACTACCTGAAAAATTTCAGCAAGGCTCTTTTGTTTGCTTCTAAGTCCCAAGCTAGGCAAACCAATCAAACCATCACCACCCCATTCAGCAGAACCTCTAGTCTTTTCATTCTCCACCTCATTCCTTTCTTGCTTCCTAAAGTTAAAACCAGGTGGCGTCGAAAACATTGACCTACCACCACTATCATCAGTCATGTTACCTTTTCTCCTATCTCCAATTCCACCTACAGCTGAGGCCCCACCTTTAAGCCTTTGTTGAAACCTCCAATCTTCCTTTGACAATAAAGGAGGTGGAAGCCTAGGATTCAAATTGACATTTGAGTAATAGTACTGAAGATAAGCTGGATCAGACCTAAGCTCTTCCTCAGAAACAACACCATTCACATCTTTATTCCCCGGAAAATCTGAAAAACCACCAGCAACACCACCACCACCGCCGCCGCCACCACCAAACAACCCTCCAACAGCATTCAAAGAACCCTCCACAGTAGGAGGAGCTGATCCACTCCTAAATATATTCAACTCTCTTTCGCGATCATCGCCTTCTTGCCTCCGTTGCTCACGGAGCAACATCCCTATTTCCTTCTCCAATTCATCACCAAAACAACCCTCGTTATTGCCAATAACAGGTCTTCTTCCCAACTCAGACAACATTCTTAAAAATCACACCTTTATATCACCAAACACTAACACACATAAACTAATCACAACCCACCAAAAATTACCAAACCCTAATCACAGAAACAACCTAAAAATTCAAACTTTCTTAATCACAAAGCATAAACAGTCAAAACATAAAAATTCCAACTTTCAGCAACTAAAAGCATAAAAATTCAAACTTTCATACAAATTCAGGAAGCTAAAACAAAACTATGCAAAACAATCAATAATTAACAAGGCTAGTTTGCATAATCATTATTGATTGTGAGAAAAGTTGAGGTTAAGAATGGTGCAATAAAGAGAAAAAGAGGAGAGAGGGATTTGAAGCTGGCGGCGATTGGTTCTTGCAAGAACCTTAGGGTTTTGTTCCATCTATGAGGATTATAAATACACTAACGATGATAGCACCAAAAACCCAAACCCAACAAAACCAAACCAAACCCAAAATTTTAATTTTAATTTCAATTTCTTTTCGTTTTAAGTTTATAAAGTTTTATTTTTTCATATAATCTTTATGAATATTGTATCTCAGAAATATCCAGAATTTTATTATTATTTTATGTATTTCCTAAACCTTAGGGTAATTGACCAAGTGATAACCGACTAATGCCAACACTAGAGAGAGAGAAAAAAAAATTGTTTTGTTTTGTTTTAATTTTTGTTTTTGTTTTTGTTTTGTTTTATTTTTCATGTGTGTTTCAGAACACAATATCTATGACTATCTGACACGTAAGTGAATTAGATTCGGTAGATCAGTAAAACATGGCAAAAGTACGGTAAATTATGCACAACTTAACAACTCTATATTCACTTCTGAAATGTTGTGTTGTGATGAATGTTATGAATCATGATTATGTTAGTTTTTTCCAATTTCCACACTCTATTCCTAGCTTCTGTTACTTCCCTTTTTATTACTCAAACTAGTAATAATGCAGCATGGTATTTCTGGTTACTAGGCCTCCCATATTTTTGTAAAATTGGGATTGTATTGTAGTTGTAATTCAATTTCTTGGGTTTGACCCAATATGAAACCATTCCTAGTAATGAAAGCAATTTATTCATAAATTCAATGCTCAACAACAATTTATTGACTTTTAACGAGGTAAAGACAGTAATTTAATTTATTTGGTAACCTTTGTATGCGAAAACATAATATCTTCACTTTTAAAAAGTTGAAATGTACGACTTTTAATACGTACAATTCTATAATTAATTCATTAACATATGCGACAAGTTAGCATTTGCCTTTTTTTATTGGACCAATATGTCTGTTGATATTTACTCCCATAGTTAATTGGTGATTAAATAATGTCACCTATAGAGAACAAAAAAAACTATTCTCCGGTCACTACTATAAGCAAAAATCAATTTTTTTAGATTCATTTATTAAATGATGTATCTAGTCAATAATATTGATCAAATACATCATTTAATGAACGAACCTAAAAAATTGATTTTTACTTATATTAGTGACCGAAGGTAGTACCATTAAATAGGGGTACAATAGCCCTATCAAAAGTAAAAGCGAGCATTGTACATAAGGATGAATTGCGAAAATATTAAAGGTCTCGCTAACAAGTGTCCTTAAAACATTTAAGGGTGCTTACTAAGATTCAAACAATAGAAATAATTGATAACTTTTGTATGAAAAAAGTTGCTTTTTGATGTTTCATTATGTTGAATATACAAATTTCAAGATAAAATTTCTATTTTAAACTTAGGGCACTTGTTAGTATTTCCTATAATTTAAACATCAGATGGTAAAATATGATATCTAATCGTTTATCATGAGAGGGAAACATGCGTGAGATTTAGATGAAGTTAATTTAGATTATGATAGATGACACTTTATTCTCTTATATATAAATTATACATGAGAGAATTCATTTTCGATATAAGATGTATTTTTCATATTTGTAGTTCTTAATGTAAAGACCATCTTCAAATTTTTATGAGCAAGTAAGTCTAGGATGGTCACAACTATTTGGACATACTTGCAGCGTGAGTTAACTCACGTTTTAAAATATGCAATATTTTTTTCGAATTTATTTAAATGGTAATACAAATAATATAAATGCTAGTAATATAAATGCTAATAATATAAATGGTAATACAAAACCTCATTTTATTAATTTTTTGATACAATTACACAATACATAATTTGATACATTTTATTGGAATAAAATAAATATGCTTCTTTGAGGTGAAAATAGACCAACTTAGGGGTAACAGAGGATCAATGTTGGTGGCAAAAGAGACCGGCCTTCTTAGGGCAAAAAGACATCATCCTTTCGGGCTAAATCTAAATCTGGTTCTTTTTATACCCCCAAGAAAAAGTCTTTTTACCCACGGTAAAAAGTTTATGGGTAAAAAGAAGGAGATTTACTTTTACCCCAAGGGTTGACCTCTTTGTGCCCCAAATCGATTGGCCTATTTTACCCCCTCCCTTGATCCCTTTTTACCCCTAAATTGGCCGCCAAAAAAAACTAAAAAAAAACAAAAACTACAAAGGTGAAAGAGTGAGAAGAAGAAGGAGAGAATGTGAGAAAATGGTGAAAGTTTAAGGGGGTATTTATAGGGGGAATGGTTGCATAGGTTTTATATGCACTAATGCAGTCAAAAAACTGTTAAAAAACGTGTAAAAAAATCATTAAAATGAAGGTTGAACAACTGACCAAAATCCAAAAAACGTGCTCTTGAGTTTTAAACACCGGCCAAACTGGCGTGAGTTAACTCACGTTGGGTTTAACACTGGCGTGAGTTAACTCACATGGCAAGCATGGGCCAGCGTGGGTTAACTCACGCTAAGATGGTGGGCAGTTTTTTTTTTTGCATGCACTAATGGTACCATAGGTACGTTTTGAATAAATAAATTCGAATAAAAACTAATTAAACTCAGCGTGAATTCGAATAAAGAATTGTATTAAAAAAATTCGAATAAAGTTGCGTATTAAATAAATTCGAATAAAAGTTACATTACATTACATAAAGTTTCTAAATATGTCCTATAATTACATTACATTACGTTCGGAAATGCAACTTCCAACTACAACAATTATTTTACCTCTGAATGAGGTAAATTCAAACTTACTAAACAACAACTATCAAGCATTCATCCGGAAGTTTTATTGTTTCATTCAAAATATTAAATTCTTGTTAGTTTAGTTTAGATGATGGTATTCAAATGCCAAAAGAATGAGGTCCAGTCATTGACACTTCAATACCTTCATCTAAACCATACTAACAGGAATTTAATCTTTTGAATGAAACAATAACACTTCCGAGTGAATGCTTGGGAACTGTCGTTTAACAAGTTTGAGTTACCTCATTTAGAGGAAGACAATTGTTGTAGTTGGAAGGTGCATTTCCCTACCTAATCACGATCTTATGGCAGAATCAAACTGTTGATAATATCTTCAGTTGATCTCAGCAACGTTACCCGCATATCGATCCACTGGAACATACTGTGCTCCCAAAACATGCTCGTCACGTTTTCGTCGTTCGTTAATTCCACCCAACTGAATGATATTCTCCCCTCGTTGAGCATTGGACGTTTATACTGAACGTATTCCACCCTCCTTGTGTCTCTTGGGTTGACTCCTTGGTAGAATTCATTCAGTTCATCTTTGAGACCTCTTAACGTTACACCAAGGCACCGAACCTTCAACCTCTAAGGTTCTCCGTCGTTGAATTGTGCATGAACGTCGATTCATCCGGCCATTATTTCAAATCTACACAATAAGAAATTAAAAATGATCAATGAAAAACTCATTCAAACATTTCATCAAACACTTGCAGTCCAAATTATACATAAACCCTAAAAATGGTAACTACAACATAAACATGCAAACATCTAAACAATTAAGCAATATAAGTGATTTACATGTAACATTGTATGATTTCTTGGCAAAAAAATCAAAATTTAAACTAAACCCTAAAACTAAAAAAATCTAATCTAAGTGTAAAAATTCTAGCATAATCATGCAAACATCTAAACATCATAACAATTAAGCACTATAAGTCATTTCCATGTAACATTCTATCATTTCTTGAAAAAAAATCAAAATTTTAACAAAACACTAAACCTAAAAAATTATAGTTTAAGTGAAAAAATCTATCATGCCAACATAATTTAAGTGAAAACTTACTCGTTCTTGTTGTTGGAGCGTTGTTTGATTTGAAGTTGAAGGAATTTCGGATTGGGGTAATTTGAGAGAGATTTGATTGGAAATGAGGCTCTGTCTGGACATATAACATCACGTAGCGTGAGTTAACTCACTCAGAGGCAATATGGACATTTCACTTGAGAATGAGCAAAAACATTTGGGTAAAGAACAACTCTCTTTTAGGTATGACCTTAAGTCCATTTCGTTTAGATAAAAAACTCTCAATAAAAACATATTGTCCTCAAAATAGGAGAAAACAATTTCATGATGTCGGTATTGTAAGTTGTAAAATTCACGAATCTCATTTCATTTATTAGTTATATGTGGTTGATTCAAAGATACATTCCCTATCACAATATGTTCATGAGTTCCAGTGCAAACCTTGTGAGAAAAAATTTCAAAATATATTTAGAAAGTTGCAATGATTAAATAGGGGCCTTTTAGAGAAAACGTGTATTGTTTGATAATTGAAGCAGTATAACCATTTATGAACAAACTCTTCTAAATGGTTGTTTCTCTCAACCAAATGACATAAGTTTCTCTATAAATAGAGACACTCTGGAGGCAAAAAATAAGTAAGAAAATGAGATAGAACATCACATTCTTGTGCTTGTGAGTCTAATTCTGTCAAAAATAATACTAAATCATTCTTTATTTTTTCCAGTGCACGAGAGAGATTGACAGAACTTTATTTCATAAACTATCATTGATCGATACTCTTGGTGTGAATGCGCAAGTCACGTCAAGAATTACACCGTATCCTGAAGGGGATTCACAAGTAAACCCTTTTGCATTTGGTTGGCATAACTGATGGAGACGAATCGAACCTAAAGGTTAGTGTGTCCCACACGTGCTTTGGAATTTATGTGCACTCTTCATCATATTCATCTTCATCGTCTTCTTGATTAAGTTATTGCAGCAGACCCCTCAACATAAGTTCTAACAATCTTTAGGTTCGATTAATAATTTATTTCTGGTTAAACAATTGTTGCAATTTTATTGAAGAAATCGACGTTCGCTTTCTTATTTATGACCCTGGCGAAAGGTACATGTGTCTTTTATAAATATATGATATGATGTTTGATATTATAAATTCACATATAGTATCTATGGATGCATGATGCTTTATGTTATAACTAACATGTGGTGGTATAGATTCACATATGAATGATTTAGAAACTTTCCAAGCATATGAACTTTGATATGAGTATGTTTGGTTAATAAAGCATGCTTGAATGAAAATTATATGTTAGGTTCTATATTTTATGTATGCAGCGTAAGTGTTTGTTATTTTTAATTTATGTGCTCAAAATAAATAAATTAATTGTTGAAATTTTGTGAATGAAATCATGTAGTATTTAGTGGCGAAGGTAGAAATTTTATAGAGTATGGGCAAAAAATTTATCGCAAATTCACATGTGACAAAATAAATATAAACATTCATAAATCGAAATAAAAAGAAGTTCGTCATTTTTTTCAACAAAAGTACAATTTGAAATAAGAGAGATGAAATATAACCTGCCAATAGGGTGCTAAATAAAATTAGGAGGTAAATGCTCTTTCCGAGACCTCTTTGCGGTGAATGTTCGAATAATATCAACATCATCAAGTGACTTGAATATCTCTCACTCGGTGTAACATATCATCAAGTCATTGATGATCCATCTCCACACATATTTTGTCAATAGCAACATAAAAATCTCTGCACGGTAATGGTAAAGGTTAGTGACAATCCTCCCTTATAGTCTTGAACGACCCCGAACCGATATTTCTTCATCCATATTTGACACTAAAATACCTTTAGCAACACAAATTCTTGTACATCAAAAAATAAATTATCCCAACAACTATATCTCAATGTGCCAACCGGGCTTTGACGACATTAATTAATTTCATGGCAAGCACAATATTAAGATCTTTTCTTTGCAAGATTTTTGAAAGCTCGTCTGTGATACTAAATAACTTTAACATTAACTTCAAAATGAAAGAAAATTTAAAGCTCTCCATTTTTTTTATCAAACTCGTCGCTTGAGATGGTCCACGTCCATCTTGATCAACCTATACTAAGCGCCACTAACACGGAGGACCACATCTGATCCAAACGAAGCAAGGTAATATGATGTAAAGCCCATTTAGTATCCCCGGGTCTAGCGAGACTAGATGACTGGTGCAAGCCCCTTCCTGTAGATATCTCACCACTCTCAAGTCTATTCAAAATATATTGGTGTTGTGCCTCCGTCAAAGCATCCCTTCTCTTGGAAGATGCACTTGATGTTGTTACAATCAAAGAGATGTACTCAAAGAAATCATTAATAGATGAGCAACTACTAGCAACGGACACAGTCATCAATTGCAAGTGTTAAGCATAACAATGGGCATAGAAAGCATAAGGGCTTTTATCTAGAATCTTTCTTTGCAAACCATTAAATTCACCTCTCATATTTGAAGCCCTGTTATATCCTTGCCCTTGTATCCTTGAAAAAGATAACTTGTAACGATCAAGAATACCATAAAGAGCATTCTTTAGTGCCTCGAAAGTAGTATCTTTGACATGATGTAGAGCAAGATATCATGTAGAACAAGATATCATTCCACAACTTCCCCTTTGTCGTTTAAGAACCTAGAAAACAAATATAACAAGGTCATATGGAGGCATGGAGAATAATGGATAATATAAATTGGAAAATACAACTACTAATCTCAACATCACCGCCATTTGCTCTTTGGCGGATATATCACGTGACTCATCAACAAGCACAGAGAATTGTCTATCACCAAGCTCTTCCATAATCACCTTAATAACTTCATGTGCACAACACGTTGCAAGCTCCTTTTGAATGTCACCAGAAGTCATTTTGCAATTTTTTCCACCATGATCAATAGAATATCTCACTTGTTCATTATTAGATTTTACCCAATCTACCATCTCTCTAAAACTGCCCTTGTTTAGATAAGTAGAGGTTTCCTCATGGTCACGAAAAGAAATGCCTTGTGCTATGAGATATCTAGTACAATCTACATAACAAGTCAAACAGATCTTATATAATTATTCTAATTCCCTAGTTGCTTTAGCAAACTTACTTTCTATGCATTGTCTTTGATTATTATAATCATCATATTGCTTGATACATGAGTTATGCATACTATCATGACTACCAATGTGATATTTCAAGCCTTTGGATGCATGCTTCCAATTTTTAAATCTGTCTTTGGTGAAGACTTCGAAACCAAAGTACTCAGCCTTCTCAAGTTGCTTAAAGAGAAAGCAATAGAAACAATAAGCTGCATCCTTGAATTCACTGTATTCAATCCATGTATACTTCTTATACCATGATTTACAAAATTCTCTTGTTTGACACCCAAATTGAGTACGAGGAAAACTTGACAAATTTGGTGGCATTGGACCTTTTTATATATATGCTCTTCTCACTTGGTCTTGAACATCTGGGGCATACGTATGAATTTTTTTCCCACGACCTGGATCACGCACAATCTCATTTGGATTAAACTCATTGGCCACATTAGGCGATGGTTCTTCTACTTTGGCTTTCAGTTGCACAACATTCACATTCTTAATACTTGTTCTATCAACCAAAAACCTCTTCATCTCTGAAATTTTACATAGAAGATAACATATCACATATAAGAGTTTGAAAATTTAAGAAGCATTATCACATATAACAAGCAATTAATAATCTGAACCGTAATATAATTTGTAAAATGTTAGTAGCAATTATTTATCGAACTCGTTGCTAACTGCACTAACTATCTCTAACTGATTAAACATTCTATTATGTTTTAACAATGCTACCTTTTAATACTCAACCTTGCCCACGAAGTTGCAAATTGGAAACTGGAAATATAGGAAACTATACCCATTCTTGTTTGTCCAATTTGATCTACTTTGGTTCAGGAACAATAAGAGGCTATTTTATTCTATCAGCTTACGCTTGGCCTTTGCCTTAATGTCCAAATATCAGTGTGGTTGACAGATGCATTAGCTCACCTTAACAAGTTTCATTACTAAAACCATTTTGGACTTGGTCAAGAATCAAACCCTCTTTAAGAAATTGATAATGGTTCAACATTTAAGCATTTTTGGAAAACAAAGAGATGTTTCAGAAATCAACAATTCTCTTTGGACAAACAAAGAGAATAATCAACAACTCTGAATTAGGGTTTGGGAAATCAAAATTGGGGATAATCAACAATTCTAAATCGCGGTTTGGAATTTGAATAATCAACTCATTCACCCATTAACAAATAACAAGCATCAACAACAAAATAGAACAAATAACAAAGAAAATAACATAGAACAAGTCTGGAGGAGAGGGGAGAGGGGAAGGAATGAAAATGGAGGCAGACTGAGAGTTGAAAGAGGGAGAGGCGCGAGTTGAGAGGGGGAGGGCAAATGAAAGTGAAAATTTCTAAAAGACTGGGAGAGGGAGAGCTGCGAGTTGAGAGATGGAGAAGCATAGCTTATACGTGCCTGAAAGTGAAATAATTCTGTCAATTTTTTTAAAGTGGTAAATGGGCTATTGGGTTGGGCTTGCTATAAAGAAAGTAAGTGTTGAGCCCGGGCTAGTGCCCAGGCTAGCTGGGGGGTGTATCCGCCCCTGGTAGTACTGGATTGAAATGCATGAATAAATTAGACTCAATAATTATGATATTGGTTGATTCGAATATCCAAACTAGACGTATTGGAAGATTTAATGCAATAATAGTTACTATTGCATAATGTTTAGATATGTTTCATAGTAGCCAAATAATAGATATAAAGTCAACGATGGCCTAGTTCAATAATTGTTGAATTTTTTGGCTGCATTTATTTAAAGTAACAAACTAAATAAAGTCTAAAAGGATACATCCTCTCAATTTTGAATCACGGACCTTGCAGTGCACCGTTACAATATTTAACAACGATAAATAAATATATATATATATATATTGACAATGTGATTTTGTTTCAGTATTTGAATTGGCAAATTGCTTTAGTTGGTTAACAAAATGTGTGTTAGTCTAGTTTTGTCAACAAAAAAAAAGTGTGTTGGTCCAATGGCATAATAATGTTATTAAAATTAAGAGAAGTTTATCTGTTTTGATCCTTTTTGTTTTAAAATTTTCGAGAAACTCGCTTGTTGTTTAAAATCATGTTAAAATTTACGAAGCCTGGACAACCAAGGATAGACTCATTTTGTTATTGTAAGTAAATAATTCAAATGTAATTGCTATTTGTTGAATAAGTGTATGGTTTAATAATATGAAGTTATGATACATATGCAATATTTGCTAATGAAGGCATAATGATTTTTTAAAGAATCTATGATTTTAGAAATGATGATACGATATTATTTTTTTAAAACAAGTGATGGTACGATCTTATATTATATATGCATGATAATATGAAAAGAAATTGATAATTTCTTTCTTATTTTGATATTAAAAATAATTGTGTGATTTTAAATTACTGTAAGTTAACAAGTGTTCATGGAGGAAAGTAAGTGATATAAAATTTTAGTGATTTTAGTTCATTATTTATTTTCTATTGTGATATTTATTTGGATTTACCATAGAACATTTTCAAACATGAAACTTGAAATTAACGCATAGAAAATTTATGATATATTAGTTTTTTTTTTAAGGATGATATATTAGTTTTATGATAACTAAGATGAAATGTTTGTGTTATATTTAATTTTATGTGGTATATGACTTACATGTTTAGATTCGCCTTATGAAGTTAAAGTTGATTATGACAAATTTTTATAATCATGTTTTTTATTGCTATATATATTTAATGGATGAAATATATGAATATATTGAAGTGGAAGTAGAACTTCAAATAGAAGTGACTATTAAATATTTTAGCAAATGTATAATGACGTAAAAGTTTGTGTATTTTTGCAATATACTTAATTGACAAAAGTGTCATGGTTTAATGATGGTTGATGAATACTATCAAGAATATATAAGTTGATCCGTAGACATAACTATGAGAATTCAAAATTTATATGAATGATTGAATATTTAATGTTTATAAAAGTTAAAAGAAAATTTTGCAATTATTTGACGAAATAACTGATAAGGATATGATGTCGAACACATTGAAGACATCATTAGGGATGCAGTACAAGCTAAAATTTAATTAATCACCAATGGTGGAAACTCAAACCACACTTAAGTAGCATCAAGTTTAGGTTCATTGGTGAAAGTACACTATTAGAGTGAATGGAGTACTTGATGATAGATACATCCAAAAGATGTAACAAAAAAAAAAGATACATCCAAAAGGGTAAAAGTACTTAAACCATAAGAAGAAAAGGGATAGGATGAGGTTTTTCCTCTTAATGGACATATAACATATATTTGTTAGAATGCATACTTATGAGGTATTTCTGATATAGTCTACCTTGTTGAGGACAAAATCCTTATTTGATGTTTTAAAGATTACAAACATTTAATACTTGTTTTTCAACTTGTTATCTACTAATGAAGTTTGTGAGAAATGTTTCATGAGAATGTTCTTAACAAAGAAAGAAGGTTCTATGCTCACAAGACAAGTTAAAAACGTCATTGTCAAAGCAAACAAGCAAAAGGACACAATTGGACTTTTTGGAATAAAATCAAAAAGCAAAATATTCTTTATGTCTCACCATAAGAAGATACTTTGGAGAAAGGACATAAATGGAAAATATCATATGATTGCACAAAGGCTTTGCATTTAACAAAGAATTGAAAAAGCATGTGCCTTAAAAGAAAGAAGAAAAATATCGGTTTTACAAAGAAAGAATGTTCTTGAGAACATTCTGGTAAAACTACAAAGAAAGAATGTTCTTGAGAACATTCTGATGAAAGTACAATTTGGATAAGGATGATGTCACACCATCA
>Ga0315915_1003479_pt1 | contig 19919 bp, 13 predicted proteins | sample MpolbnodulesMG_FD_207738 | JGI IMG/M metagenome (GOLD analysis project Ga0315915, IMG submission 207738) | Medicago polymorpha root nodule microbial communities from Los Angeles, California, United States - branched nodules | ecosystem: Host-associated > Plants > Roots > Nodule | place: USA... | reverse complement strand
GTTATATAGTAGTTAATGCATTGAAATTGTGTAATTAATTTATAATAAAGTCAAAAACAGTTTCCTTTTATGGTAATAATTCCCTTTTATGGTATGCTTAACCAGTGCCCCGGGGGCACCAGTTAGCAGGACCCAAAAGAAAAATTGGCAGGGTGTATGAGTGTGAGAGAAAGTAAAATATACTATTACTATTTATAGAGACGCCATTGATCAAGTGCTATTGGAAATGGTATGACTATATCTAAGGAGATATTATAGGAGAATTTCAAGAACGCACTGAATTAAAAGATTTTGATTATAATTAAGTGATTTATTTGGTCCAGTTTTGATTTGCCTTCTCTAAAAGAATATTTTTACAAAAAAAAGTGTTAATATTTTTTTGACAGAAAAAAAATGTTAATAAACACTTAAAAAAAGGTGAATTCTAGGGTGAAGGATCTAACAAGTCCCTCACTGGTGGACCATGATCAAACTCATGTGTCTTATTGTACACCAAATACACCGGATAATATATTTCATTTTCCCTCTCTTTAATTCTCTTTTTCTTCCATTTTCCATCTCCCCACCGTTCCAATTACTCGGAAGCAGAGTGATAAGACCTGACAAACCATTCCAAAGTTTTTACTACTATTGTACATGGTTATATCATATCCCAATCAAAATTTAATTATTAAAATATATTAATTCGATGTGTTAGGTTGCAAGTGCCAGTAAGATTGGATATTTGATTTTCATCGATAAAAGTATGAGTTTCTAACCCTGTTTTCCACAAACACATTCATCACGACCACCAGCATCATCACACATCCATCCTCCTCCATCATCACCACTGATCACAACTCCAAACTCAAACTCATACAATATTTTCTAGAAAAATCAATAGAAAAAACCCAAACGCAAATCATGTAGATCATAAAGGAATTTGAATCTGTGTCTTAATCATTTCATGATAGACCAATATATACAAAATATATTAATGTACATTAATCATTAACAAAAGAAATGCAATATTAATCTTATTTTTATTACTATCATTCTAATTGTATTATAGTTTTGAATTTACGATGCTAACCGTTCGATCTAATAACTAATCATGGTAATTTGTTTGCTCGATTGTATGACGGTAGGGGATTGACAATAACTTCCAATATTACTAAACATAAATTTAGACATAACATCATTGGAGCTTATGCTAAGGAACTTTCGGTGAAGGAGGTGGTTGATATTACATCAAATGTGCTTCTTGTATGTATTATTAATGGTTTCACAACCCTTTAGATTGTATTTTAAGATAGTGTTGTGTAAGTAGCGTTGCTGCCATGTGCGTATTTTGGTGTATTTTTCTTCTGTCTGGACAAAGTACCCCGTTTACTATATTCTACCATTGGGTGTAGCACTATTTGTCCTTGGTCCCATATAGTTTTGTTGTTCAAAATATTTTTGAAGCTTATGCAGGAAAAGAAATAACTTCATTTGGGAGAATAAGATGGAGATCAATTTTGATATAGCAAGGAGAGCTATTACTACAGTGCATGTCAATAACAAAGGTTTAGATAAATGGAGGAAACCCGATACAGCAGGTATGCTAAAATGTAAGTCTGATGCAACACAATTTATTGATCATAATTGCTTCCTGTATGGTATATATGCACTACTAAAAAAACAAAAATTAGTGAGGGATATTTAGTGAGGGAAAACGTGAAATCCCTCTCTAATTCCGTCACTAAATTTTGCGACCAAGGAATTTGTGAGGAATTTCATTTTTCCGTCACTAATTTCCCTCGCTAATTTTGCTTTTTCTAGTAGTGATATATGAGGAATGAATGCGGTAAATTGATCCCGGCGTCGTCTGCTTATTTCACTGGGAATCCATGAGCTACTGAAGCCGAGGAATATGGCACGTTGTGTTAGGAGGTAATCTCAAATTCCATGAATGCAGAAATTAAGCTTGCAATATCCATAGCTATGAAGAAGAGAAAGAATATGAGAAAACATAATTTTGTTATTCACCTATCTGAATATTACAATGGAGTACCAACCACAGTGTTACATAGAGTGTAACTAACACCTCTAACTCAAGTATGATTACAAACTAACTATATCTAATCAATATATCTGACCTATTCTGTAACAACAGTTAATCTAGTTACATTTCTAACAATTACTTGTGTAGCAAGTAACAACTATTACTCTAACTAATCACACTTTAACTTGATTTGCACTTTGGAATGACTGCAGGAACAAGACTTAAATAATTTTGTCATTGAACTAGACTGCTTGCAAGTAGTGTGGGGCTGTCAACAACACAAGTTATCATAATGAGTTTGGCATTATAGTTAATAAGTGTAGCAAGCGAATCTTAGGGTATAAAGTTGTATTATGAGGCAAACGAATCGAGGGGCTCATAATCTAGCAATGGCATCTCCTTTTCATGTAAATCCTATGTTTTATGATTACATTCTTCTCTATTGAGAATCTTATATTGAATGAAATGCAATAAGTTTTTCTCCTGTCAAATAAAAAAGCTAATATTCTTGCTAAAAAACATTTAAGATTTTAGCACAGCTCCATAAAACATATTTAGTCTAGTTTAAGAAACAAATTAGAGAAAATACAATATATTTTGTCATGAAATAATGCTCCAAAGCGATCGTGAAGTTTCGGAAAAGGAAAGGGCTCCAACTCCAACAACAACCATGTCACAACCAACAACTCTTCTTCTACAATAGATGCAATCAAAACATGCCATCCAAGAGAGATAAAACAAAATCTACGATAGCTGCAATCAAAGCATGAAATCCAAAGAGAAAACAAAAATGTCAGGAGACGTCATGATCACGAAGACATCATTGTTGGCTTCGCTAGATTTAGCATTTTCTTATTTAGAAAATACAATAACATATTGTTTTTAAGTCTCTCCTTCTTCACAAGTTATTTTCCTATTTTCAAGTAACATAAAAATAAATTGTTTCGAACTATATATTTTTGCCTGCTCCAAAAAACCATATTTAAATTCTCTCAAAAAAAAAAAAACCATATTCAAATAGCATAAAATTCTTAAATATACTTTTACCACAAAAGGATCAACTTCTAACAAAAACTTACAAAAGGGTAATAAGTAAATCTGATATGATGCATCCATAAAGTATGGTCAGATGCACATTAGTACTATGCATTGAAATATTGAAACATAAAATACCAATACATAAAATGGTGTATATTAATAACAACGGTGGTGCACCCTGCACATGATGTGCAAAAAGTGAATCACCGATCCAAGTTTACAGAATCATAATAATTAATGATGAACACCCCATACATAGCAACAGATGTGTCCACCAATCGTAATAACAATACCAATAATACGAAAACTTCTCCAAATCTATCGGGGAAAGTAGAATTTCCTCTTCTCTATTTTGTTATCAAAATAATTATTCTTGAGTGGAGTTTGCTTTCTTCTAAAAACTCCCCATAAATAATACCTTGATTGAAATGCTACAAAATGAAAACTCAAGTTTAGACACAATTAATAAACAATAAAGTTTAAATTAAAAGAATAGTAGCATATATTTAATGTGACTTACTTCTATATTCACTTGGGAGATCTGTAGAAGGAAAAATTAAAAGATCAGCATTTACAACCACAACCTTTATGGCAAGTTTATCACGAATCATTTCTTCCACCAGCTCGTCAAATGATCCATCAACACTGCAAGATGATACATTTAATACTAGTTTAAAGTTAAAATTGAATAATAGGTCTTATTTCATTTGGAATAAATGATTATGAGAAGAACATTGCTATATAGTGCGAACATATTATGTGCGAAAAGTGACAAAGCTTGCAAATGTTAAGAACTTAAGATTCCACGTGCAATAGAGATAATACACATCGTGATTAACGTTATAATTAATTTTAAATACATAGTAATGATTTCTCTTATTTGCCACAGCTCATGGAACAGTTGCAATTAAAAGTAGTGAATCAACTTGTTTGTCGATATTCGTTTAAGAGTTGTTCGCACTAATAAAAGAACAACCCTTATACAAATTTCGACAAACAAGCTGATTCACTTTTTAAATTGCAACTTCCCTGTGAATTATGGTAGAGAAAAGAAATATATTATCATTACTATTTATTAAAAATTAATTGTAACTCTAACCATGTTGTGTATTTCCGCTAGTTCATGTGGAATCTTAAGTTCTTAACTTTTGCGAGCTTTGTCACTTTTCGCACGTAGTATGTTTGCACGATATAATAATGTTCAATGATTATATTCTTCAAAAAAAAAAAAATTCTAAACTGAATTGTATTTTCAAATAATTATTAAAAAACAAAAATGTTGGACATCTAATTGCTAGTATAGTTTATTTTACGGCGACATCCAATCGAAGCCGTCCATTTCTCCATCTCATGCCATTAATCTTAAAATACATTTGTAAAAGAGGGGTTTTTTTTATCTTTATTTAATCTGCAAATTTTATTCAAATGCAACACCCATCACTAATTATAAATGGACGAGCAAATTGTACCCAAGAAAACAAAGGGGAAACTACATCAACAAGTTCCAACCAAAATATATAACCTGTTAAAAGTGCTTAGAACAATAACAAGGCCTAAAAACCAGTACACCCCACAACCAGAAAAATCATGACAGACAAAAAAAGAAAATAACCTCTGCCTTATGAAGCATTGTCCCGAATCTCTGTACCACTCGTAAAAGAGACACAGGGAAACCTTCAATCTACTTAAACTCCATATCTAAGACAACACCTTGATCTTATCCACCATATTAACCACCTCTTTTGACATAATTTCAAAAACTTTCTCGTTTATGGTATTCCAAACTAACCCAGATGATCGTATGCCAAATTAAACAATAGCCCTAACGCAAATTCTTATTCAAAGCATTTCCACTCGGGTACTCCAAATCAAAAAACAAATTTGGGGGAGTAATAAAACTAACACCACCAAGCCATATGAACACTTTGGATCATGCTTGAGAAGCTACTCGCACAAAGAACATTGTCTAAAGGAGTTTGCAAAGGGATAGCTAAACGAAGCAATAAGTTTGTTTTGGTTGGAATTCGATTAAGGAGAACTTTCCAAGAAAAAAGGATGACTTTTGACGGCGCATGAAATTTGCACAAACAATCAAACACCCCCTCTATCGCAACACTAAAATCATTATCCAAAACAAGCAACCCCTCTGTAACCCTCACCTCCCTCTTCCACCTTCCACAACCGCTAATCATCTTCCTCCCTCAATTCCATCGGTTTCACCAACACCAACAGATGCTCCTACACGAGCACAACCGCGGAAATTGCTCACACAAGGGAATGTTACCATTCCATCGACCATCGATTCCTCCAAAACTACTCACGACCTTTAATGTTAACTTCCCTTTAAAACCACTCACTCCCCACTTATTCCTCTTAATATTAACATGCAAAAGTGAATTGATGTGACAAAATAGTGAACTTTTATTAGATGTCATCTCAAATCCAATTTACACTAACAATACATATCCTTTAAATCAATAAATATGTCGTTTTTTTATGTCTAAATACAAATATTTGAAAATTAAAAATAAAAGTAATAATTTTATAATATGTAATAAAAACAAAATAACAAAAACTTTCATCAAATCAAACATATGGATGTCCTTAAGTATGTGCAAAATATCATCACCTTTGATTCTGAGGAGAAAGGAAATAAATTCCAATGCTGAAGTTATTCGTTCCAGAATTCTTGAAACTTTCAGGCCACACGGCTGATTTTTGAAGGAAGTTTGCAGAAGTCATATTAGGGAGATATTTAGCCTCTTCTTGAACTTTAGGGCATGCTAAAGTAGACATATGTCCCCTTAGTTCGATGACTTTTCCAATGTTGGAAACCTTCAAACATCCCCTATCATCCAAGAAATTAAAACTTCAGACACCATAGCCAGCTAAAACAATCATTAATTCCAAAACAGCCATAGATAACAAAAAAATCATTCTTACCTCCATATTGGCTCAGCAATAGGTTGTGGATGCACATTAGCCGCAACACATTCACCGTTCTCATCGGCCAACATATTCTATCATATATCGTATTTTTATCCAACTCATTAATCTATACATCTTTCTTAATAGTTTTTCAAATAAAATTCCTTAGGACATTCTCTTTCCTCTAGTAAATTGAATATCCTTTCATCTGAGTTGCTCTTTTTACTACAAAATCTACCGTCTACGAGTGTTCTCTACATATTCAAAACTTTTCCTAACTCTCTGATGTTGTTATTTTTAATCTATTTTGTATAATCTTATCACACATCCAACAAAACAAAGAATGAACATTATCAAAAAATAAAAACAATAAAAAAGATTATCAAACCAAACAAAGAATACATTCACAAGTTAACAATCCTTTGGAACTAACAGAAAACAAAAGCAAACAAGCATGGTGTCTGTCGTTAAAAAGAAAAACGATCATAAAACCAAACAAATAATACATTCACTTCTTAAAAATCCTTTCCAAATAACAGAACACCTATGAAGCACGACACACAGACACGGACATGACATTGACACAAACACGATGTAATCTCAAGTGTCGGTGTCGGACACGATACATGTCGGACACCAGAACATGCCTTCAATCAAAAGTGTCAGTGCATTAGAGCCAGGAAACAAATACTAACCTGCATGATGTTTCTAGGGTTGAATGTTTCCTTCAAAGTGATGAATTGTGGCTCTTAACAAGAGGATCTGTCGCTGATATTGTATTGTTGGCAAAAATATTCTTCATGCTTTGTTTTTTTTTTTTAAGGAAATTCTTCATGCTTAAAAAAGGAAAATCGCTGAGTCAACACCTAAAAAATTGGAAGAATTGCTGGGCTGTGTTGAATTTTTAGGTGAGATTTAGTGAATCTTTTCAATATTTTTTTTAATAATAATAATTTCATCCTATTTTATTATATGTCGTGTAAATTTAACAAGTGGATCTTTTCGTTCTGTTTTAATTTTCTTAATAGTAACAAGCCCACGGGCTAAATGTTGAAGTGCGGGTTATACGTCGAAGCGTATTTGCAATCTTATTTGTATTAAAAAAATAAGAAAAAGATGTTTTATTTTTTTGAAAAAAACAAAATGATATTCATTCATTTAAATTGAGAGATTACATCATTTAACACCGCCAAAAAACGTAAAGGATGAATCTGCGAACAAACTCACAACATCTAAGTTAATAGCATATAACGGCATAATGCCTAAAAAAATATATGATAAAATTAAAGTGACCGGAATATTCATGGCATCCGAATCAGCAACGTTGACGCTTAAATCTTTGATTGAAAATCGATCTTTCAATATGAATCAAACGAACACCGCACGAAGATGGGAAATCAAACAATGTCGCACAAGACGACGAACAACAAACCACCACACTTAGATGATGAAATCACAAAGAAAAAACCTAGATCTATGTGAAAATCACTTATTTAGATTGAAACAGGGAAAAAACATGAAGAGGGGTGATTTCAGGGATTATTAGAGAAAACCTAGAGAGAGAAAACTAGGGCTGGCTTGTTGGAGAGGAAGAGATTACTAATTGATTCAATTGTTTATACAGCTAAAAATATTAGTTTTCAAATCTCTTCAAGAAAAAGATTGTAATGATAAATACATTGAAATAATTGTTTTATTTTAACAAGGCAAAATGAAACCTATAAAAAATTATCGTCTTAGCACTAGGTGTGACAAGAAAAAGCAATAGAGTTCAATTATAAAACTTCAAAAAGAAGAAGCAAAGTAAATACAACTAGAATGTATCCAAACAATGTAAATGACGCTGCCACCACCCAAAAAACTCATTAGAAACATTTACAATATTTTTTCTTATGATGAAAATTCATTTCAACACACACAAATTAACCTCGAGCCTGGTGAGGAATATATATATATATATGGAAAAGCCTGACAGAGCAGTGGGAATGTGGAAAGGTATGTGATGGATGTGTGTTTGCAAGTTTTTTGTCACATGATTGGTACATGACTAACATAAGTTGTGTTTTATTACATCCCTTACTTTTAATTTATTGGCTTTCAGCGGCGGAGCTCTTAAGAAGTTGAAGGCTTTGTTTGGAAGTTTAGAGGAAATGGGAAGGAAAAGCTTTGGGGGAGAGCAATATAGGGGAAAATTGAGAAATTCTTCACATTTTTTGAAAGAGTATTTTTTTTAAAGAGTGATAAATGCATATGATTAATATTTTTTTTTGAAGAAGCTAAAATGAAATTTTATTACTCACAAAGCCTGAGAATTCAAGCACAAGGAGTGCCTGAAAACAGGAAAGTCAAAACAATTACATCAACAGGAACAAAAGCAAAAAGAAGCTCATTACAAAAACATCCCCAAACAATTAAGAAGATTTAAGCACCACAAGTGATAGTTAAAAGCATTGTTACAGTTTGCTTTCATCCACCAGAAAGTTTGAAGCTTAATTATGTCAAGCAATTGTTGTAACGATGACTCTTGTTGACGAAAAACCCGAGCATTCCTTTCTTTCCAGATTTCACATACAGAAGAGAGTCAAATGAGATTAAAAACAATGCGGACACTTTTAGAAAAGCCGCCTAGAGTTTCAAATTGGTAAAAATGATTTGCTACTTGCGTTGTTTGAACCATTATGAAGCCAAGCCAATGCAAAATGGCATCCCATATTTTCCCAAAATAGTCACAAGACAAGAATAAGTGATTAATGTCTTCCATCAAACCGCACCCACCCACACAAGGTTGAGTGTTATGTTGAAGAATGTGTCTCCTTGATAAGTTGTCCATTGTTGGTAACCGATTCCGAAACAGACGCCAAGCAAACAAGCTAACCTTGAGAGGGATCTCCTTGTTCCAAATTCATTCAGGATGATCCGGCTCCACGACATTGAGCGTCAAAATCAAGTAATGATAGGCACTTATAACATTGTTAGATTGTGAAGCATGTAAATGCCAAAGCCACCTGTCAGAAATACTAGACTGCATAATAATGTTAGTTAGCAAATCACTGCACTCACGTGCCTGCTCCTCCGGCCATGCTAATAACCTACACCTCCATCACCAACCCCCCCTCCAAGAGTATACATTTCAGCCACCGTTGTCAATTCAAGGATCCAACCAAAAATGAGTAATAGTATCATCGCCTACAACTCTACCAATTTTGTCATCAATCCACCTTCCCATTCCAGCACCACTTCCTCGCCTAAAATTGATCAAATTATTTCACCAAACTAAGCTAAACCTCCCTCCTTACTACCTCCCACCTCGCCACTAGAGCTTTATACCACAAACTCCTATTCTCCACTTTTTTCATCCTCCAGCACCATTTGCCAAGCAAAGCAAAATTAAATTCCCTTAACCTCCGAACCCCCAAACCACCATTCTCTTTTTTAGAACATATAGTTTCCCAATTAATCCAAGAGATTTTCCTAACTTCCTCACTCTCCCCCCTTCCCCCCAAAAAAAATTAAATAAAGATTCTATAGAAGAAATGAAACATGTGGGAGCCTTGAAGAAGGAAAGAAAATGGACTGGTAGCGAGGACAAGACAGACTTAAGGAGTACTAATCGGCCACCAAAAGATAAATATTTGCTCTTCCAACCCAATAATCTTGACTTAATGCGGACAATTAAAGGACGCCAAAACTTAAGTTTGCGAGAATCACCTCCTATGGGTAATCCCAAATAAAGAAAAGGTAATTGGCCCAACTTACAGTGAAGAACAGAAGCTGCCTCAGCCAACCAAGAGTCATGAATATTGACACCAACTAGCATGCTTTTATGAAAATTAACCTTCAGTCTAGATGATGCCTCAAAACGGAGGAGCAGAGCCTTTAGAGCTCTTATATTTTCCCAGCTACGATCACAAACTAACAAGGTATCATCAGCAAATTGTAGAGAAGTAATTGATGCAAGATTATCAGCGCCTACTTTATAACCAGTGAACATGCTAGCTTCCACCAAAGCATTCATCATCACATGCAAACCTTCAGCTACTATTAAGAATAAAAATGGTGAAAGTGGGTCACCTTGCCTCATGCCCCGTTCAAATTTAAATTCATCTGTAGGACATCCATTTACAAGTACTGAAGTTGATGCCGTATTAATGAATTCCATAATCCACTTACGCTACAAAGTAGAAAAATTCATCTTTTTCATCACAACTTCAAGATAGGACCAATCTACAGAATCAAATGTTTTTTCAAAATCAACTTTGAAAAGGAGCAAATCCTTCTTCAGGCGCCTAGCATCCTCCACCAACTCAGTTGCAATCAAAAGACCATCAAGGATTTGTCTACCATGGATAAAAGCCGATTGAGTTTCTGAAATAATGTTAGCCATAACACAACGTAATCTATTTGCAAGAACCTGTGAAAGAACCTTGTATAAGCTTCCGACCATTGTGATGGGTCGAAAATCATTCAGACTTTGAGGACTTTCAATTTTAGGTATTAAAGCAATAAATGTACTATTAATACCCTTTGACAACTTCCCATTCCTGTGAAATTTTGAAATAAAGCGCATAAAGTCGTCTTTTAATTCCGGCCAAAAGCCCTTAATAAAGCCAAAGTTGACCCTTCTGGCCCGGGACTTTTAAAACTATCACAATCCAAAATTGCCTGCTTCACTTCCTCAACTGTAAATGGTTTGATCAGCTCCCCACATTGCCCCAACTTAAGCATTTTGAAATCAAGATTACTAACACTAGGTCTTTCCACATCCACTGATCGAAAATGAGAAGAAAAGTGATTAAACACCAGACTCCTTACATCAGCCCCTCCATACACTACAGTGCCATTAACTGATAAAGATACAATAGAATTTGTTCTTCGTCTAGAAGACATAATGTCATGGAAAAACATAGAATTAACATCTCCTTCTTTCAACCAAAGTAATCTAGATTTCTGCCATCGCATACTGGTATTGATGAGAGTTAAAGAATGTAAATTATCGGACAGAGAATGTAACTCCTTAACCTCCTCCAACTCAAGATCATATTCCTCCCCTTTAGCGTCAAGAGAAGAAATACGTTCTTGCAAATTGCTAATTCGAGATTCAATATTTCGAGTATGGCGCTGATGCCAATTATGCAGGCTCCCCTTAACCAATTTTAACTTTTCTTTAAGAACATATCCACCCCATCCGTTAACCTGGTACGAGTGAAAATTATCACTAACAAATTGTTTGTAACCTAGTAAGTCCGCCCAAAACTTTAACATGCGCCTAGGACGAGGGTCCCAATTTTCTTCCTCCATAAATAACAAAATGGGGCAATGGTCAGAAATGCCGCGCATTAAAGCACGTTGAATCGTATTGGGCCAACGACCACACCATTCCTCATACAGGAGAAATCTATCAAGACGGCTCATAGAGACACCATCCCCTCTAAACCAAGTAAAATTCCTATCATAAAATTGAAGATCAAAAAGAATTTTACCATCAATGAAATTGTTGAAATGAGAACATATATTTTTAATTTTAAGAATATTATAACAACATATATTAAATTTGAAGAATTCATATAAACCTTCTCAAACTCCCCAAAACCCTCCTCCAATACAATATTTTAGTTCCCGCTAATGAGGAGGGTTTTATATTTTGAAGAAAAATAAGCCTCCAAAACCCCTCCTTCCAATGTCCTCTATTTCTTCCACTTACTCCTTCATTTTTTTCCAAGCATTTCCTTCATTTCCCCTTCAAACTCGCAAACAAAGCCTAAGGGAGCATTGGCTCCCCCCACCAAAAATAAAATAGAATAAAATTACGTAGGAAAATACCCAAATACATCTCACATTTGAGGGAAATTACTAGACCCTCCCTCACTTGGCTCCCCCCCAATTAGGTAAAATTGTATACAACTTTTTTGTTTGTATTTTTTCGTTCCCCTTAGTATTTAGGCAAGACCCGCCACCGATGGCTGCACTTTATTCTCACCATTCTCACATACAAATGTTATTTTCATGCGATACTAGTTACAAACCCGTGCTTCGCACGGGTTGAATAATGTATTTTGTAAAAAATTTGTTCTAAAGGAAAAATAATTAAATTAAGGGAGATAGTTGAATTTTTCTAAGAGATTGTTGTTGATTATAAATGGGAGAATTAAGTAAACATATTACACAAACATTAGAAATGTGCACCTTTTTAAAATATTTATCAAAGCATCAAAGAGAATATACTACAATCAACATTTGAGATAGTAGTCAGGTCTATCTATTTAGATACACCACTAATTATCTTAAATAGCTAAAATAGACTCGTGTATATACATTAGCGACATTGAAGAGATCTAAAGACAATTGAATTTTACAGAGTAAGAAATCAGTCACCTCTTCAAAAATAATTGCTGCAAAGACTTCCTTCCTTTTGAATAGTATTTGAAGATGCATTACACAATTTTGTTTTATTCTGATCTTCAATTACAGTACTTATTTTTTGAGGGACTTTAGACTACTGAGTAGTATTAAAACTTTAACTTGCATAATTGTGCACGATTATCAGGTATGGGATCTGGAACACACATATATAGTTGCGTTTGATCTCTTCCCCATCCATGTTATTTCTGTACTAATTTCAAAATCAGAAGAGTTGAAAAAGATTGTTGATCTAGCAGTATGGATTGTGGACGTAGTACTCCAACATTCTTTTGTTTCAAACATCATAAATTGAGTTGTTTCCTTCTCTTTTTTTTTTGGTACTAAAGAGGGCCAAAGGCCCAATTCCTTACCTTCATTTTGGTTATAACTTAATGATATAGTGGTGTCCTTCATCTCAAAAAGACAATAATGTAGGAGTATGGACACTCACATTTTTAGAATTTTTCTTCCCTAAAACTCAATGCAATATTTTTATGAAGTCTCAACTTAAAATACTTTCAGAAGGTACGAAAATGAGCAGAACAGCTGCATATGTTCATGGTATTCAACATTTTATAAGCAAAGCTAGAAGATTCAGAAGACAAGACACTTTTGTTAATAGAAAATAGAAAAAGATACATTCAGATTGCAGGCAAGCATAGTTATTCGCTGGTTAGGTTATGTAGGAGAGCCATCAAAAACAGCTTATACAGGAGAAGTGGCAATGCTCTTAATCCTACTTGAACGTTTAACGGGAGTAACTATCTCCTCTCCGCCGCGTCCCTGTAAAAACAATATGATGAAACACATTAGAAATAATTCAACATGTTAACAGTTAACAAAGATAAAATGATGATTCAATTAATAATCAACAATACTCACCTTTGAAATTTTCACACACACTGTTAGGCTTCCATAGGATGGTAAACTCAAAGAGTAATAACTTCCCCACAAGTACCCCTATATCTGTTTGTTTTCTATATTTGTTCAAACCTATTGAACTCTTGCTGCAATTACTTAATCTATGCTATTCAACAATTCAAGCAATTACGCACCATGGATGAAACTGAAACTTATTGGACCAAACCCAAATATCATAAATTATTAATAATGAATTGTTCCGTATCTATCTAGTACTAGTAATCATTCTTTCTAGAATGAAATTATTATGGATAATAAATTTAAAGTGGTTTGAGTGTCAGATTGGTTGCAACTATCCTAGTAACATACACTTGCCCACGCGTCACATCTTGAGAATAGGAGTAAAAATATTTTCCGAAGGCTAAAAACGTTAAAAAAATGTTTAAAATATGTTTACTATATTTACTCAATAACGTTTATTTTGTGTAACATGAATTCAAATTTGTATCATCATATAAATGACTTGTTAAATATTTGAATAGGAGAAAAAATTTAAGGAGCCTGAAATAATAACATAAATAAAATCAAAATAGTTGGTTTTTTCTATTTCAATTATACTCTATAACAAATTTCGTTATAAGAATACCATATTTTTGGTGTCTTTCAAAAAGATAAGAATTTATATTATATGATATTATATTTGTTACATTGTTGGTGTCATGGAAACATCTATGTTTAGTTCTTTTGAATAAGAAAAAGATATGCATAGTTTATTACAATATAAAGGTGCAATATATATATACATATATATATATATATATATATATATATATATATAAGTACAATTTTTTTAGGCATCTATACCTTTTTTGAATAAAAGACATCTACGAATTTACTTTTAAATAAAATCAAAATTTTATAAAAATAACTATATGCATTATGCAACGCCAAAAAAAATTATACGCATTAGTGTAACAAAAAAACAGGTGAATATAAAGTATTACTCTAAACGCTAATGTGTGTGTATATATATTTGTGAGGTTAAAGAAAGAAAATAAAAATATTTCGTATCATTAAATGACAGCGTGAATAAAAATATTTGTGAGGTTGTAATGATTAAACGATATTGAAATTAAATATATAAGTGATAAAAAGATAATAAAATTCCTTTGAAAAAAAGGTAATAAAATTAAATGGAACCTCCTTAAAAAAAATTAAATGGAAGAAAAAAACATATTGAAATATAATATTAAAAAATAAAAGAAAAGGTTTCCAACGTGAATTGAAGATAGATGTTTGTGAAATAAATTGTCGAGAAGTAGTTTTTTGAAGTAGCATTCAACAACTTTTGGTCAAAGTTCATTCCATTCAATTTTATACATTAAAAAAAGTACTTTTTTTAGTAAGTACTTAATTGATATTGTGTTTGGCCTAAGTTCTCCTTAAAAATGTTGAGAAGTTGGAAAAAAGTCGGATCAAACGATACCTTAATCTACCACAACGGCAATGTAGAAGCAACTGAATTTGGGAGAAAAAATTGGAAAATAGTTAAAAGTTATTAAAAATATTAAAATTAAAAAAAAATTAAAAAATAATTAAAAAAAATTGGTGAGGGGCAAAATAGGAAATATGGCAAAAGAATAGTGATGTGGCAACAAAAGTGAATTCATGAATTAGGAAATTACAAAAATGCCCCTCCTAAGGGCAAAATTGGAAAATCATATGGCATCAAATTTAATAAATATATACTTAATTGATATTGTGTTTGGCCTAACTTCTCCTTAAAAATGTAGAGAAGTTGGAAAAAAGCCGGATCAAACGATACCTTAATCTACCACAACGGCAATGTAAAAGCAACTGAATTTGCGATAAAAAATTGAAAAATAGTTAAAAACATAAAAATTGGAAAATAGTTAAAAGTTATTAAAAATTTAAAAAATAATTAAAAAAAATTGGTGAGGGGCAAAATGGGAAATATGACAAAAGAATAGTGATGTGGCAACAAAGTGAATTCATGAATTAGGAAATTACAAAAATGCCCCTCGTAAGGGCAAAATTGGAAAATCATATGGCATCAAATTTAATATATATATATATATATATAGATGCCCTGTGGACTGTGGTTGTGTTTGTTTAAGCTTTTCTAAAGAATGTTCAATGATGCGTAATATTCAATTCAGATTATATATTTTCAATCGTAGTTAAATTTTCCCTATGGAGGGATTCTCATTTTAAACTTTGAGTCGCTCTGTCCCAATTTTTTGTGAAACAATAATTTGACATGCAAAGCAAAAGTATTCTTCAAGGCCTGCGTTGCAAGTTGCAACTGTTATTTGACCAAAATTTGTACAAAAATAGTGGGTAAAAAATTGAAAGCATCAACATCAAACCATTCTAAGTGACAACTTATTATGTGACTGTGATTTAGTATTTTCCTAAAGTTAGACAGCTAAATAGTTTTTTAGTTTCTTGACACGTTTATGTCTTTATCAAAGCACAAAGAAAAAAGTGTAAAAAGAAAAAGAAAAAGCTCAAAGAAGTTGCAGGTTTATGTTCTATAATCCTTTTGCTTTCTTCTCTGATATAGTGGGCATAGCATAGTGTGACCAAAATGGAATAAGATAGAGTTGATGAAAACAACACATGAAGCATGATTTAGGTTTTTTGATGTAATGTTACTATTGATATTGAAAGAACATGATAAACCATGCACAACCTATTGAAGTACCTTTCAAAACAAAAACAAAAAATATTGAAGTACATTAATTTTTATTCGTCTAGCTTTGCTTTTGCCAAAATTAATGCAAAACTCTAGCGAATGAAGAACCTTTATGTGCTTTCAATATAAAAATTGAATATCTGCATTAACTCAATAATAGCCATAACACTCGAGAGTAATTAAATGAGATGATTTAGAGCAACTCTAATGTAATCTTCTAAAATTTTAAGACCAATTAAGAACCCTACTTGATTTTTTTAACCATTGTAGGCCAAACAATGATGAATTGAAGTGAAAATGAGTAAGTGTTTTTAATTATCATGTGATATTTTTGGGCCCACCTAAATAATGTTAAAAACACAATTTAATTTGGTTCTAGAGTTGGAGATACTCTTAGCTCTCTATTCACTTAATGTTAAAAGCTCTTGAATTAGAGGTTTGTTGTGTGTGTAATATTACAACACTCATCTTCGAAGTTTTTTAATAAATAAGTAAAAGAAAACAAAGTTGAGTGGGTCTTTGGTCATCTTATTTTGACCATTACCCTAACCAAGAGAACTATATTAAGACTTTACTTATTAACCAAATTAACTATGGTTAAATAACTCTTTGGTCAACAAATATTTGAACTTTTTTTTAATTAGATAAAAATTCAATTTAAACTTTCATCACAAAGCACATGAGACCTAGTTAAATTTGTGGTGTTATTCATTTTTGTTGTAATATTCGCGATTTCATTTGCTTGTTTCCTTAACTCATGCAAGTTTAGAAAGAAATAAAAAAGTAACAAAATATTTACACTATAATAAACACTCAAATTAGAGACATGTGGAATTTGTCTACAATTAGAATAAATTATCCTCAAGAGTTACATCTTTGGATACTTCTTTTATTCCAAAAGTAACAGGGATTATTAATAATTATTCTAACATATTACTTGACAAACTTTCTCTCAAAGAAGAGAATCAACCAAATAACATCTTTTTCTTTTCATCCCTTCAATTTTCCCGCTCTTGAACACCCTCCAATCAAAATTCTTCCTAAATCACCATAAATACACACAAAGAACAACATCATCACTATCACAAAAAACATACTCCACACAGACAAACATAGATATAATCCAACATGGGAAATTGCTTGCTGGGTGCCAACTCAGATCCAGACACATTGATCAAAGTCATAACATTTGATGGTAACATCATGGAATTCTATCCCCCAATTACAGTCAATTTCATCACAAATGAATTCCAAGGCCATGCTATATTTCCAACTAATGACCAATCTTCCAAACCACTTTGTCAATTTGATGAGTTGGTGGCAGGACAGTTATACTATTTACTCCCGATGACTGTCCTGTCACCTAACAACAAAGTTGATTATCCTTCAATATTTACCACCGCTGAGACCGGCGGTGGCCATATTATCCGACAAGGACATGTTAGGTCTCAAAGTGTTCCTACAACACCTCACCCCGCCCCATATAGAATGTCATTGGATTACCAATACTATCAAGGTGTAGGGTTGCTGAAAAGAACTTCCACAGAATCTTTCTCTTGTAGGACTAATAGAAGTAGTGTTAACAAAAGCACTATTAGCAGTAGTCGTCGTAGTAGTAGAAAGAGTACTGGAATTTGGAAAGTGAAGTTGTGTATAACTCCTGAAAAGTTGTTAGAGATTTTGTCACAAGATGTTTCAACCAAGGAGTTGATTGAGAGTGTAAGGATTGTAGCCAAATGTGGTGTTGCTGCTGCTGCTTCTGGTGGTTGTGGAATTTCATCTACAACAAGCATTGTTTCTGATCAATGGAGTCTTTCTAGTAGTGGTAGGAGCGCTCCTTCTAAGGTTGATGCATTAGTTCTAGACATTTAAGGTCATGTTGGATTGTTTTATTAGAGTTTATCTACTGACATAAGCACATGTGAATCTGTTAAGGACAGCTTATAGAAACAGCTTATTTCCGTAAGCTCTCCAAAGTAGTTTATAGCTTATAAAAAAACATTGACTTTATTTTATCTTTTTTTATTGAAATAGCTTATACATAAGCACTTATATGATAAATTTGTGCTATAATGTAGATTTACTTGTGATGTCATATTGTATAATTTTGTGTATTTGTTGTATAATTTATACAAGTAGCACCAGGTTCAATTCTCATGTAGATTTGTTGAGCATATCTTTCTTTACTATCTTCACCATGTAATTGTATGGATCAGTGCCAAAATCAAACAAGAATTTTGCAATAGAATGTGAGGTTGTGTGTAAACTTTATATATGAAATAACTGTAGAATCTAATCTAACTTTATCATAAAAAAAGCTTGGCTATATAAAGAAATTAATATCGAAATAAATAAGAATGTCCTCGTACAATTCATTCATCTTTTTGGTTGATTCGATTGTGAGTATGTTACAACTATGCCCGAAACTATAGCTAACAAATTAAAATTGATTTTGACCGACATCATTAAGATCTATCAAAGTGCTTTTGTACGTGGTAGACTCATCAGAAAAAATGCTATCATTGCTTTTAATCCTTTCACCATCATAATCCAGGTACAAACAAATCCAAAATATCTAAAATGTAATTTAAGGGAAGGCTAGAGCCCCAGCACCCCAGAACAAACTATTAACTGTGTCAGAAACGATAGGATCGAAGAGATGAAGATGAACTTCATAGGAGATGTAGGCATTAAAGGTAGAAACAAAGGAATAATCCTTGTAATTCATATTGAATTAGATTGAAAAAGATAACTAGAGAGTACAATAGTGAGAGTTATTTATAGGGTGAGTTAGTCTAATTAACTCTTAACTACCTAACCAACCAACTAACTATAGTTTACATATCAACTAACTATGGTTTATTCTCTATACTCTAATAAACTATAGTAAGGTCGCGAAAATAGTTTAGGTACATCGCATTGAAAATAGTATAGCCAACTAGGAAGAACAAATAAGTTATGATACACCGAGTTCTATGATGATCTCTAACAATCTTCATCCCTTGTCGATTATCAAAATGTAAGGCTTTGGTCAGCTTATGGTTGAAGATTTCTTGAAGCCGACTAAAGTTTATATGACCCTCTTTCAGTTTCTTGCACTCGATCATAATATCTTCTATGTCTACTCCAAGGCACCCATTCATCAACTCATCACCTTCATCTTTAGGCATTGGTGGGGCATGGTTAAACACCTTAACATGGGTAGGCAAGTGCAATAGACATCATCTAGGATAATGGTCATCTCACCAATTGAAAGATGAAAACTATTGGTCTTCCTATGCCACCTCTGTGTAAATTTCATGCATACGTCTTGATCAACTTAACCATAATTTATATTAGCACATTCCAAAATCAATTAAGATTTATTAAGAATAATGATATAGTTAGTTAGGATAATAGTTTAGTTACTATATAAGTCACAAGCTTGACTCATTTGTACCTATCTTTTTCATTCTTGTATCATTTCAACTATCATCAATACAATAGTTTTCTAAGCTTTTCTCTCTATTTTCATGGATGCCATGTTTCTTAACATGGTATCAGAGCATGATTGGTATCCACCTTGAATGATATTTTCCGTTGCACTTTCTAGAGAAAATCCAATTTTCTTATCTTCAATTTCTTTCTTATTCATAACTCGGCTTTTCTCTTTCGTTTTCTAGAGAAAATCCAAAAATATTCTTCAAATTTAGTTTTCTTTCTTGATTTGTTTGATCGATTCGTTTTAAACCGCATCTCAATTTCTTTTGCCTCATCTTCCTTGTTCGTTTATCCTTCTCAGTTTGCGATTCATAGCAATTTCATTTATGTTGTTTTCCCAATTTTTAGGGTTTTTGAGTTCCAATATCATTTTCCCAATTTCATGTTCAATTTCAAGATTCCTTTAAGTTTCTGTTTTGCAATTCCTCCTTCACCTACATCTTATTTTCATCGTGATTTTGTTTTCAA
>Ga0315915_1003474_pt1 | contig 19934 bp, 15 predicted proteins | sample MpolbnodulesMG_FD_207738 | JGI IMG/M metagenome (GOLD analysis project Ga0315915, IMG submission 207738) | Medicago polymorpha root nodule microbial communities from Los Angeles, California, United States - branched nodules | ecosystem: Host-associated > Plants > Roots > Nodule | place: USA... | reverse complement strand
TTTTTTTAATGTGCTATGTTGATTAAGAACGAGGACTTTTTTTAATGTGCTATGTTATGGTTGTTGATTTTCTGCATTTACTGTCATTGTTCATATTTTGTATGCTCGATTGTTTGAGGTTTTATAAATTTATGTTTAAAGTTTGAAACAAAAAATGAGAATTATCTATGATTATGCATGGTTCAATGATTATAAGTATCATGTGCAAGCTTTTGTATATACAATCTGAAATGAAATGGGTATTTAAATAAATTTTAAGATAGTTCATAATTAAAAATGAAAGTCTTTTAAGTTTTTAATAAGATGACAAATTACTCATGTCGATACATCCCTTTCTTTCTGTTTGTGTATTATATTTTTTTGTTTACATCATGCTGTAGGTTTCTACAGCAGACACGCACATCACCCTTAGCAAAGCTTATTAAAATTTATATCATCGAACTAAAATATATGTCAAGGAAACGGAGACAGCTTCTTATACATGTATGTTTTGCAATGACTATTAACAAAAGTTAAGGACAGTCACTCAAACAAGTTGGCATATATCTTTTACAATCAATGTTCTCACATGGTAAACTGTATGCTGCGATATCAAGAGTTACATTAAGACATGGGCTGAAAATTTTGTTAACCGATGAAGATGGTGTTTGCATTGATAATACTTCAAATGTAGTATATAAAGAAACTTTCCAAAATGTGCAATTATAAATATAATATCATTGTTACTATGTCATTCTTATTGCTAGTTGCCTTTGTATATTATAAAGGTTAATTTTGAAGACATTTATTATTATTCAATGTATATGACCCGTGCTACCGCACGGGTAGGCGATCTAGTATGCAATATATGCTTATTAAGTGGAACATAATGGATATACGTCTTTACAGGATTTTATTGACCTATTAGCGTTTTAAGAAATATATTTTTTTGACAAAAATAAATGACATTCATTCATTCAAATTGATAGAGTACATCCATACAATACAAATCCAAATTCGCTAAAAACAAAAAGGATGAATATGTGAACAAACTCACAGCATCCATGTTAATAGCATAAAACGACAAAGTACGTATGCCTACAAATATGACTATATTCAAGTCTTCGGAATACTCATGTCTCCGGATCTGCAACGCTGACGACGCCAAAGTCATTGATCGGATCTGCACTTGCTCAAAGCTAATCTTCCAACCTGAATTAAATAAACACCGCACTAAGACGGGGAAATAAAAAACACAGCGCACAAAGACGGAATATCAAAACAAACAGAGTTGTGCATAGACGACGAAATCACAAAAATAAACGAAAGAAAACTGAAAATATGTGAAATCACTTATTCAATTAGGATATAAGAAAAAACAACTCGGATGAGTGATTTTTGGGTCAAAATTGACCCTAGACAAGACAAGATTTTTAAAAATGTTAGATCATGCTTAAAATAAAGTTTTTGATGAGCTAACAAGTCAGACTTATATTTTATTTTTTTCAACTAAGTCTGACCTATTTAAACAAAAATTAATTCGACTTGGCCTATTCCCGCCCTTACTTCTCGTGTCTCTACTCATTAGGCATGTTAAACCACTATTCCTATTAGTTTTTTCACAAACACAAGCACAACAATGAAATAATGGGTTAAATATTAGTAGTACCTACAAAATCTATTTCGTAAAAAATATACCGTGTGCTAGAATAATCGGTTAAATATTTTGTGTTAGAAAAAATCCAACTCAACTAACAACGTTGGTATTTTATGATTTCCTTCAAAAAAACAACGGTATTTTAAGATTCAAAATCTTCTTTTGAAATTAAAAATTCACATCTATTTTTATGAGTTTCAACCGTGTTTGTCAATTCGTGTTTTTTTTTTATAATACTCTTGATGTTTTAAAATCAACAAGTAAATAAACCCAAAAAAATCTGTAAAAGCGACAATAAAAAATCAACGGAGGATGAAAGTATTGTTTTCGATCTTTATTATAAGAAAAAAATTCACGTTTTTTTTTTAGAGAAATCAATATTGAATGTATGTTGTGTATATTATAAATAAAATATATCAATTATTCAATAAACAAAATATTCTTTTCCTGTAATAGTGATTGCTGGTAGTAAGTAACTTTTATTTTTATTTTTATAAAAGACATCTCCCTGTAATTTTTTTTTATTTATAAAAAACAAATGAATCAACAAAAATTAATGTATTTAGTTCATAATATGAATTTAATACATCAACATTTATTGACCGATACATCTCTTATAAAAAGAATTAGAGAGAGTACAAAAGTAGAAAAATCTATAGAGTTTAATAAGGGGACAAATGTCGTTGGATTATATTTTCATAACTTATTTATTGTTTAGAAAAATGGTAGGAACAGAGTCTTTAACACACTCCAATCTAATAATGACACATCATCCATCTTACTTGCAAACCGGTTGTGCAAGTCACAAAGAAATTTTATTATTTTATTTTATTATTTTATTTTATTTTTCATCTCAACCTCCCTCCCCTTGATGTTATCGCCACCGTCTCAATCACAACCTCTCTTGGCCGATGTCTTTGGTATGTGCTATGTTGCCAACATATCAACTTTTTCATGAGCTACGGTGGCCACTTCTGTCTCAATCACATGCGACTTTAAATTGATTTTGATTTTGGGTAAATCAAATTTTCTTTCACCACAACATATAATTAGTGAGGCTGGTGAACCATTCTTTTGAATCAGTGTATGAATCGTAACTAGTTATCGGTAGAAGATTACAATTAGTGCTAATTTTCTCATCAAAGATGTTCAATTTGAAGACACGTAACAGGTTGTTCACACGACAGATTTGGGGGCTTTTTCATATCGCATACTTCCGATTGGGAGTAGCAGAGTCGTAAATTCTGAAAGGAAAGCATATACAATGATGAAGTTTGGAGATTTGGAGAATTGGAGAAGAAGGTGAACCGATAAAAAGCTCAATCCAGTTAATAAATACAGAATAAATTAAAATAAAAATTTTAAAAAATTTCTTTGTAACTTGCACATCCGGTTTGCAAGTAAAATAGATGATGTGTCACTGTTAGATTGAAGTGTGTCTAAAGGAGTGTGTTAGAGGATGTTTCGCTATCATTTCTTGTTTGTTTAAGTAATTGTTTCCTATAAAAAATATAGTTTTTTTTGTTGAAGGAGAAGAAGAAATTTTTCATAATTCCCAAAAAAAATGTAATGTATTTTAATTTTTTTTTGATGCCGGATGCGTTATTAGCTAACTTACGTGCTATCGAGATACATTTTGATTTTTGTAGTAACAAATGTTATGTCAACATTATTTGTGCGAGTGGTTGTTTGGAAGCAGTTGACTTGATTATTGCTGGTCGTGATCATACTTTGCACACTTATGCTACCGACATCCTTCATATTAGATATTCTTTACATGAAAATGGAAATACAACATTGGTGCATGTTCTTAGGGAACAAAATATGTGCGTAGATTTTACGGCTAAGGAAGGATCACATGCAAATGTGCTCTGCTCACTAGAACGGCTAAGGGAACAAAAAAGATTGGAGCAGGACAGGAGTAATACCCACCCACCTGCCGACCCGGATCCGATCCAGGTTGAGTTAGAGAGTGGGAGTGGATGGAGATGGATTGAGAAGAGAGAGAGAGAGAGATATTGACATACATTGGAAAATGGGGATTTGGGCGTGAGACTATACGAGAAGAGAGGAGTTAAGAGAGAGAGAGAGTGCAAATTTCCACACACCATTTGGGAACGAACCAACGAGCGTCGAGCAGCAATACCCAATCACCAACAACCACTTCAATCTAATCTCCATCCAGGTTATTATTCAATTTTCCCCCTTTCCTTTCCACTCCAGATTTCATTCACCGATTCGCGATTTTCATTTTCATTTTCACGATTTCGAGCTAATAATTACACGCGTTTTGATTCGATTCCTCTTTCTTCCTTCCTTCAGAAATCAATTGATCGAGTATTAAATTAAATTAATATGCAACAGAGGCTAAAGTTGCAGCAACAACAACAACAACAACAACAAGCACTCATGCAGCAAGCTTTGCTTCAACAACAACAGATGTATCATCATCCTGGCATGCTCGCCGCTGCCGCCATGACTCAGGTAGGCACCCAATCTTCTTTTCCATTTCCATCATAATATATACTCAATGTTTGCTTCCTCTTTCAGAACAAGAGCTCAAATTGATTTTTAGCTGGAAGGAATCAATTTTACAAAATCAATTTTTGGAATTATAGATGATTTTCATTCTCAACTCTATCTATGCTTATGCTTGTTATTCTCTATTGAATTTCACACTCATTTTTTTAGGTTACTTCCAGTAAGGAATTGTGTGGTAATTTCATGCCAGTTACTAGCATATTCTATGCATTTGTTTGGTATTTAGCACCTGTAGAACTGAGGAACGGAGTTTAGAGGAAGAAATGGAGTCATAACCTTTGATTGAAAAATCAACAGTAGATTTTGGTGATTTCATAGTTGTAATACTCGTTTGTGTTTTATTTAACACGATAATGAAGCATTGTATATGATTTTCTACAACTTTCCATTAGAAAGAACACATAACTTGCCAGCACTTTTAGGTCTTCACATTTCAATATACCAATAGAAACAACTCAACATTTGCCAAAAGTTTCTTTAATCCATTCTAGTCTATTAAAAAAATGTCAAGAATAGTTCAACTATGGACACGCAAAACACAAATGGTTATTTCACAATGGATGAACTGTTACAGAATTATTTTTGTTGGTCATTACATGGTAAACTAAAATTGTTTTACACAATTAATTGGTTTACAATTTGTATTATTAGTCGGATAATTTGTTTTGTTTAGAGGCATGTGAGAAAGTCTAGTGTTTTACTATCAACGAAAGATTGGAAGTTATTATTTTTTCCTTCTACTATTCTATTTAGGGTATCCTCCTGTTGTTGCCTGGATCTTATCTTTTCCCCAATTTTTAATATTTGTTATTTTGGAATTTTTTTAGATGGAGCCCGTACCAAGTGGAAATCTACCTCCTGGTTTTGATGCTTCTGCATGCCGTAGCGTGTGAGTGTTGGATTTCTTTTTGCTTTTACATGTTTTTTGTCCTCAGTTTTGTTGTGTTTGTTCCCAAGTATGTTGAATTTTCCTTTTGGTACATATTTTCTACCTGTAGAAGCAAATTTCTTTTTAAATAATGATGCTTTTAATTGGTCTGAATTTGTGAGAGATAAGTTTGATGGTATGGTACTGATTACCAGAAGCAGTGTAGTTTTCCACTTTGATACCTAATTAATCTGAAGTTTTGTGCTTTCAGTTATGTAGGAAATATTCATGTAAACGTCACCGATAAACTTCTCGCAGAAGTTTTTCAGAGTGCTGGCCCTCTTGCTGGGTGCAAGCTCATACGAAAAGAAAAGGTTTGATTTATAATTCAATCTAATGTTCTTTGCTGATGAATGATGATCATATATATCATTACTATTTTTAGCTCATTGCTGTCCTATTTTTAAATACCCTTGTCTTAAACAACTATAACTATAAGGACTCCTAAATTTTTCACAAAATATGTTTATTACTACTGATGAGCAAGTCTTTTTTTTTTTTTTTTTTTTATTGTTTGTTTTGGATATTTCACTCAAATTCTCTTTCTGGGGACTCCTTGTATAACCCGTCCTTACAAAACCAGCTTGAAAGGTTTGTATACAAGGTTTTTCTTCAACCCCTTCTCCAACATTAAAATGGAATTATATTTGCCCTCCAACCTATCCCTATTAATCTAATTCAAGACCCAATCAGTAGATGGACATCACACTGGTAGTAGAGTGATAAGACTACCATTTCAAGAATGATCTATTCCTTTTCACTGTAATGAATTTTTCATTGAATCCAAGCTGAAAAGATTTATAGCATTTTAGAGAACAAACCTCCCAATGCTTAGAATTTTGAATCAAACAAGTCTTAAGAGCCCTTTCCCTACACTTGCATCCACCTAATCTTTATAAACTATTTTCAGACCTAATCTCTTTTCAATGAGGGACATGGGTAATTCTCAATATACCCTCTTATGCCCAGTATACTATTGGGCCCAATCTGCCTATCAATATACTCTAATGTCATGTTAGATTTTTGGATTAAGCCTAACTCATCCTTACAAAACCGGCTGGCAAGGTGAGGGTTTAGGGACGTCTTTCTTTATCAAGTTTTTTCAGACCTTATTTCTTTTCAATGCTAGACTTTGGGGTTTTTCAAATACCTTGAGATCTTTATCTTGTAGAGGTGATAGGTTGTCAAGGAATACTGAATTGACATGCATTATGTTCCTATAAAGAAAAATAGGTCAGTACTTGGCACAAAATTTGTTTGGTGAAGGTGGCCTGACCTGTGCCAACGAAGATTTTTCGCTGTTTCCCTTCTAGAGAACTCTACTGCTTGATGAATGAGGTGATAGTGTCTCGTCCTTCTTGTCTAAATTACTGACCACTTATCTGTCATGATACCAGCCTTGATAGTGTAAATCCGTAAGATAGGCTTCTCTAACTTGGAATTATGTGTTGAAAGCCGAGAGCTTGAGAGAGAGAAAATACAGCTGCTAAGAAGGCTATATACTACTTAGATCCTGCTTGTGTTATAACTTATAAGTCAATTGGCATAGTTATCAGCCTTGCTGTGGGGTGCACAGTTAAATTTCCCCGACAGTTGCTTAGTCTAGTATCTACATGTACTGTGTTCTTTTTCGAGTCCTTATTTCTACTCCCGTTCTTTACTTTTTGGTTTCTGCTGATGTGTTTGTCTCTTTTTTGTTGGTGAAATTACTGTTACAGTCCTCTTATGGTTTTGTGGACTACCATGATCGAGCATCCGCAGCGCTTGCAATAATGACATTACATGGACGGCAACTGTAAGCATTATGTTCAATTTGTGTTTATTTTGGTTCTATTGCATATTTGCTTAACATGTTAATTGTGATTGCATGCTCATTCCGGCTTTTCTAGAGATAGATGAATAAAATTATCATTTTTCACATACTTGAGAATGCAAATATCATTCTAATGGCTCTACAGCTGTTTCATTAATTCATTCTATCTTGACAGACTTTACCGATATTGTTTTAATTATGCAGTCTTGACAAGGGTCTTTAAGTTTTCCTTAATACATAGCAACATCACAAAAGTTTACTCTCGTTATTTCCATTTGCAGATATGGTCAAGCACTAAAGGTGAATTGGGCATATGCTAATAGCAGCAGGGAGGATACCTCAGGTTACCTTTTAAATGCAACCCATCTATTGTTGGTTTTGATGATTTTGCTTCTCGGGGACATTCTTTTTCTTTATTATTTTCAGTTGTATATTCCTTTAATTTCTAGTTCAAAATCATCAGGGCACTTCAATGTTTTTGTTGGTGATTTGAGTCCAGAGGTTACTGATGCAACTTTATTTGCATGCTTCTCAGTCTATACTACTTGTTCGTGAGTTCCTCGTTGCTTTTTTTCCCCCTTTATTACATTTTTTTGGGTCACTGGAATAGGTATATTCTTTTTGATGGTGAATATTGTAGTCCTTGTTAGTGGCGAGAAGTTGAAGAATGATAGATGATATGGGGGATTGACTTCAGAACGAGTTACTCAGTCTTGCAAGACACTTTGGTTTTTGGAACTTACTTTTCCATCTTCTCTCTTATTATCTGCAGTGATGCTAGGGTTATGTGGGATCACAAAACTGGTCGCTCAAAAGGATATGGTTTTGTTTCTTTCCGTGATCATCAGGTATTGTTTATTCTGTACGCTAGAATTTACAGGAGAGACCAACCAATGAACTGAGGAGATCATGAATATTTTCCTTAAAGACCATTATCTTCGCTCTCAATTTATTTTCCATGTTTAGCTACATGAATTAGTACAAATATAAACTTATCCTTACAAAAAAATCATTAAATGCTTATTTTCCAATACGAACTGTACTAATAATTTGCTGAACTGGTGAATTAATCTCTTTATGCAATTAATATGCAGGATGCCCAAAGTGCCATAAATGATATGACAGGTTAGACATTTTATTGTTTACTCTCATACTGTTCGTTCATGCCTCTGTTGTTATGCTTCTATTCTTATATGACACCATTTCTTCTAACTTGTTGCGTTTCATGCGCCATGCAGGTAAATGGCTGGGAAATAGGCAAATAAGATGCAATTGGGCAACTAAAGGAGCTGGTGGCAGCTCAAACGAAGAGAAGATCAATGACAGCCAAAATGCTGTTGTACTCACAAATGGATCTTCAGGTATGATGCACCTCTCTAAATATCTGTGATCCCAAATCTATAGTTATTAATCCATGAAAATATAGATGAAGGCAACAACAACCAAAGCCTTTTACTCACTAGGTGGGGTTGGAAACAATTGTATTATAGATAAAGGTTGTAGTTTGAATTTGTTTAATTTTCCATATTTAAATTATTACGTTGGCTGGAAATTGCTATAAATTCATCATGCTGAATGATGATGTCATACTAATTAAAATATATGAAGGATATCATGCGAAATTTGGTTCTTCATATTTGTTATGCACAAACATTACCTTTATATAGTAAATGGAGTGGATTTCTTATTGCTTGATGTTTTAGACACCAGCTTTGATGCATACTCTCTCCGGAATGAATTATTATTAGCAAAAGTGATCATATTACACATATTAAGAAAGATAGTTGTTGTGAATTCGGGACTCAAAACTCACACCAGTAAAACTTAGATGTGTGGAGCAAATATCAATGGCAACCAACAACCAAACAGTCACAAGCAACAATAATAGATCTAGATCCAATCTAGCAACCAAGTGGAAAGCAAAACCACAGTCAAACCAAAGAACAACAAGATAATGAGAGTAGAGAATAGAGAACAACACACCAAGAATTTGTTTACCCAGTTTGGTCCAACAATGACCTACGTCTGGAGGAGAGAGATCTCTCCACTTCACAATCAATGAGTTTTTTTTTTGGCAAAGAGATACAAAAGATTTGCAAGAAATTAACTTCAACACACGCTCTCCAAGAGCACACCTAATTTCTACCCTTTTCCCGAATCTCTTCCCGTGACCAAGAGACTCAATGATTTCACTACCCAAGGTGTTAGCAAATTGTTTCCCAACTCTAGAATATAACCCTAAAAGGAACCAAACCTTAGCCTTGAATTTCCTAAGGATCTCCTTTTTTGGTCTCTCAAGATTCAACCAAGTTGCTCACAAAGACGCCACCTCATGTGTTTCCCATCCCATGAACCTCTCCCCAAATGGTACCAACCCTTTCCCAAGAGCCCCCTCTTTTGGTTCCAAGATTCACGTCTTGACCCTTTGAATCTCACTCAAAGACCCTCAAACCTTAGCCCAAGTTCCCTAAAAGTTTGCTCCTTTGGTTTCATGAGAGTCCCTAACAAATGGGTCAAAAATTGCACTTTATATCTCCTATACCTGTTGCCCAAATCATTCCGTGATTAGAGGCCATCGTGCCACGATTTTGGACGTGAGTTCAACACTCAAGTTTGAGTCAAATCTCAACAATAGTTTATCAAATTTAATCTATGCAATCCCAATTAAAAAAAACTAGTCTATTGCCTAAATTATCCTCCATGACTAAAAAATGGAGTCATTAGAAATAGAAAAGTTATATTAAATTAGGGGTAGTTTAGAGATACTTTCATTAAATATGGGAGAAGTTCTTAACTTTTGCTTATATTTCATTCTAGAATTCTAGAGTAGTAGTTTAGCATATTGTGCTTGTTGTATTAATATTATGCACCTTTATTAGTGTGTTTAAAGGGCATGTGTAGAGCCAGCCAATCAGTTAATATAGACAACAAACAAACTTTAGTTTGAGTGAGACTTTTGTAAGTCTTGTTTATTTACATGCTGAGTATTCTAAATTTCTAATATTCTTTTTGGCAATATGCGCCGTCCATTACTTCTTTTGGATATTGTTCTTTAGCTAAGTTTATAGAGTTATTGAATGATGGTTGGAATTGAGACCCTATTAAGCTCTATGACTTCATTTGCTACTCTGTTTCTTATGCACTTCTGTAAACAGGCTGCAAATTTTGGGATTGCTGAGAGATAAGTATTGTTTTTTTGTTGTGTTTTACAGATGGAGGTCAAGATAACAGCAATGAGGATGCTCCTGAAAACAATCCTTCATACACCACAGTTTATGTTGGCAACCTTCCCCATGATGTAAGTTATATGAATTGAAGAATAAGGCATGGGTTATTGTTTTTGTTAGAGATGCAGATTTACGTAATTTCAGCTTGTATTTGCATAGAAATAAGAATGGGCTGTGCGCCTGCGCCCCTATTATGTTTGCGGCCTCAAGCCCATTAGTTTCTGTTGTAACAAGATTACTACAGCTAAACTGTAGATAAACACCAAATCCACCCGGTAACTAATTTAGTTTTAACAATAATAATCAGAATATTCTGCTAGATCGGAGTAATAACATGACAAAATAGGAAACTACATGAAAGTGTATTGTAATCTGAAAGAAATTCAAGAGATTGATCTCACCACAATGGTTAACCAGAGCAACTGCTCTTCAGAGAAAGATACCCTCTCTCTGCCTCTCCTTTTCTCTCAATTGTAACAGAAGTTACAGAATACTCATGACATGAGTGTTAATAATTCCTTTCTCCTCTCATATAATCCTCCGTAATCTAACTAACTGCCAGCTAGGCGGCTCCCCTATTCTCCTCTCCTTTTCTTACACTCATACACTCTCCAAACAATGGGCTTATCACTCTTTGTGCCTACTAATACATCCTCTGGCCTATTGGGCATCCTCTGCTTTCTTTCTCTTTTCCTGCATCTTAAGAAATTCAACAGTTCGTATGTTTGTAAGTACAAAACTTTATTTTTTATTCACAAATATGAAAAAGCATTGAAGTATTATGTGGGATTGGTTTGGTTTGTTTAGTTAGTTTAAGCTGAAAACATAGTTTTGGAGAAATTGTCAAGACATGCATTCTTATAGATGCGTTGTTTTTTCTACCAATGTTTTAGTCCATTCAATACATGGTCAAATGATGGGTTGATACAACTTGATTGCTTGTTTTGCTGGATGACAGACTTTGGAGTTTTACTTTTTTTACATTCTGATGAACAAAGTGTCTTTAAATTTGCCAATGACGTTTCAGCTTTCTTACAAAGTACCTGAGTCTCAATACCTCACTTAACCCACCTTCGTCTTCACTTGTTCTTAGGTCTCCTGTAACCGAAAGAATAAGCTTTTTTTGCTCTGATGAACAGAGTTATCTGTAATGGTGTATTTTCATTTTCATCCGTCTCTTTTACCCTTATCCATTGGCCTTGTTTTGGATCTAGCCTCATGAAAAAAGGCACTCCAGTGGTTTGTATTGAAATCCAGCTGCAGTGTGATGTAATTTCAAAAGTCACTTTTGCTGTAGTATTACCATGGCAGACAGCACTAGGTGGGCAGTTGCAGTGTGGCGTGGCTGCAGTACTTACAGTTACGGCAGCAACTTCAGTGTTGTGGCTGCGTGCCTCATATGATGCAGTATATAATTCAAAACCATGCTGAGACTAATAACCTTTTCTGACTTTATTTACAAAATCTTTTTTTGTGTTACAAATTGTAATAACTCTCTTCCTTGCATCCACTCTTTGATGAATGCCTGTCATGTCAAAGTATATCTAATCACTCTTTGATGAATGCCTGTCAAAGTATATCTAATCTGATCTGTGAATGACATTGTTTAGTTCACAATCTTCTGGATATATAACTTACAACTGTGCTTGAGATCACAGGTAACACAAGCTGAACTCCATTGTCAGTTCCATGCATTGGGGGCTGGGGTACTTGAGGAGGTCCGAGTTCAGAGCGGCAAGGGTTTTGGATTTGTCAGATACAATACTCACGAGGAAGCAGCAATGGCCATTCAGATGGCTAATGGAAGACCGGTTCGTGGGAAGACTATGAAGGTAAGAATCCTTTCACCTGTTGCTGGTCTTGTCAATTAATTACTTGCTGTTTTTGTGTCAGGGCTACTGTTTGCCCTTTATAATAGTGCCTGGTAAAGTCCTTTTAAAAGAATGCTTAAATAGATTTTTGGTCCCCCTATTTTACCTGAAACTAGATTTTAGTCCGTCATTTCAAAATCCAGGTTTTGGTCTCCCAGTTCCACATATTGTTGCAATCTTGGTCCCTGCCATAGTTTTTAGCCCCAATTTCGTATATGAACAGAAAATATCAAAAGTTATCACTTTTGGGCCCAAAAATCACCACTGGGTGACCAAAACCCGGATTTTGAAATGGGGGGACTAAAATTCTATTTCAAGTAAAATAGGGAGACCAAAAGTGAACAGGAATGTAACTCTTTTGTTCCTCCCGCCAATAGCCGTATAATGTTACTCACGTTGATACAAACATGCTTGCACCTATCCATGGTCCATATCCTACGCTGTCCCAACTAGAAATGAGTAATGAGTTCCAGTGTTGTCCAATACTGGCTACAACATATTTGTTCTGCAATACACTATTTATTACAAAATAGAGACTATAGTGGCGCTATAGCAGCACTGTAGCATACTCGGATCCATACAAACCTCTATTTTCCGTGATCCACGTTTGACAGCGTCGGTGATGACTCAATTACAGGATCACACTTTTCCACTTTGCTTATTTTCTAAAGGCTCTCGGTGAATATAATTTATTTTACTTGATTTGTGCAGTGTTCATGGGGTAGCAAACCAACTCCTCCAGGGACAGCTTCAAGTCCATTACCTCCTCCTGCTGCACAACAATATCAAATACTTCCTACTGCAGGGATGAACCAAGGCTATACTGCCGCTGAGTTGTTGGCTTATCAGCGCCAGCTGGCCTTGAGTCAGGCCGCTGTTTCTGGCCTTTCAGGACAAGCTCTTCTTCAAATGTCTGGACAGCATGGCCTAGCTCCTGCTTCAATGGGTATAAACTCTGCGGCATCTCAAGCCATGTATGATGGATATGCTGGTAATTCGTCAAGACAGCAGCTTATGTACTATCGTTAACGTGTTGGCTTCACCAGTCGTGTTGTTGCCTTCTGGTGGCAAGTTGCATTGTGCACCACATTTCTCTTTCCTTTTTTTATTGCGGTATTGTGGCTTGATTTTTACTTAATTTTTAATTTGTGTTGTAATTTATGTTGTTTGGTCTAAGAGGGTTTAATGACTCGGATCTATGTTTTGCTAGAACGAGCTGCGAGTTTTATGTTTGAGTAGTTTTTATTATCGTTTAATGTATCTTTTTTATTATCATTACTGTATATTTATAAATTATTGACTCAAGTTCATCTTAATCTCAAGTAGTTTTATACCTGTTTTCCTCGTGCCGTGACAAGATAATATTTGTTCCTTAGCAGAAGCAATAGAGTTTTGGAAAATTTAGTGTTAATTATCGTACGTTTAATCTTTTTTTTTGTTGTTTTTTACTTTCAATTTTTTTTAGGTTGATGAACACATTTTTCACAGATTAGGATAGGCCCTTCAAACGTTTTCATTTAACTTGGCTTATCACGTGGCTTTTTTTGATTCGTCAAAAATATTCTCTAAATAATTATTGTTTGGAATCAATAATCTATAACTAAGATAATTATTTACTGACAAGTTTTTTTAACGGGTGGAATGCATGGATGGACTTCCTGTCATGTTACCATCTATCAGTTCATGCAAGCAGATGCTCATTGCTTTCCTCTAAAAAAAATACATCGTTTATGATTTTTAATGTGATTAGGAGAGATAAAAAGTAATTAAAAAATCGAATGGTACATGTTTCATATAAATGTATAGGATTTTGGATAACTGAAAAATTGTCAAAATAACATTGGTGGTTCCTGTACGCCCAAGGTTTCTTACCTTTGATTGTTTGCAGTATTTGGGTTGGTTTGAATTGATTTTGGGAGAAAAAAAATCAAGCTGATTAAATTTTATTGAATTTGGCTTGTATTTTATTTTTAAAGAAAACTATATTTAAATCAAAGAATCAAAATGACCCAATTTGGAAAGCTGTAAAAATCTTGTACCAAAAAAAGTTGCAAAATGAGTCTCGGTCGAGTTTTTTTTTTTGTTGACAAAAGTCTCAATGCTGAAAAATCTTCCCCAACTCTTTAAGATTCTGTGCCTGTTTTAATTCACATATCTTAGTTTTGATTGTTTTGGGAGTCATTTCCTTATTCTTTCTTGTTCTTGCTATTTCTTTTCTGGTGATAAAATTCCTCCCACAAAAATGGATTCTCTTATGTGCAATTTACACATGGGAGAGTAGAATGTGATCTCTCATCATTCACCAAAGTTTGGCTGGTCGTTAATTATAAAAACTACATGCCACTCCGCTTTGGTACCTATAATTTTTTTGTTTTGAAAATTCGCAATCCGGCCAAAGGAGCGCCTAATTGATCCCGATAATTTTAATTGTTACACATTTCAAATTAGTGATTTATTACGGCGCGTATTAAAACTATTACTATAGTATAGATTAACTTCTCTTATTGCAATTTTTCAATAAGGAAAGAAATGTACATGATATGTGTATCGTAAACATATTTACATGTATATATCCATACAAATTACATTGAGACCCTGAATTAGCATTCTGAAATTGTACCTTTAAAAAGGCTACGCTTTCGATGCAGACTATATTGACATAGGAAAAGAAAAATTAAAGAATCAAAGATTCTACAAAATGAATCCTCCACCTAAGTAATTTACATTTTACCCATTGCACATATTTATTTGGTCAAAGGGATCTCTTGTTTTGACTTTGTTAGAAACCAATTGTTGTGTTTCTTCTAATCTCATCAGTCTCAGAGTGAGGAAATGTAGGACAACTTTCATCCTGCAACATGGCATAAGCTCATCATACCAATTATGAAAAACACTTATATTGAGATATTATATCTACAAAATCTAGCATTCATTGTAATTTTAAGATTGTTTTAACTATCCACCGCATTATTGCTATGAATTTAACTTTGATACACTGTCACCAAATTACAACTAATCATATGTACGACTTTAGAACTAGTTATGATTGTGTTAATGATCCGACAAATATGGTTGGTTGACAGTGTAAAAAATTATTACACTGACAATGTGTATGAATTAGGTCCTATTGCTTTAAGAGTTTATTGAAAGTTTTATCATATACTGGAAAAACAGGTAGAGACTTACCAGCAGCAGTGAAACTTGTCTCTCATGGGACATATTTATAGAGCTACTACTACTACCACTACCATCTGTTGAATTTTGCTCAGCAAGTTCTCTCAGTCTGTCAAGTTCTGGCAGTACAACCTTACCAAGGTCAGGTCTATCTCTTCGCCTTAACTCGGCACACTGGACCGCAATTTTTGCTAAACTCAAAACATCCTCCATTGGCCAATCAGTCACTGTAGGATCCAACATCTCAGTAAACGTTCCTTTCTCAATAGCTCTGTCAACGTTATGTGCCAAACCCATTGGTGATTTTGATGTCAAAATTTGAAGGAAAATGATTCCAAGTGAATATACATCTGATTTCACACCTAACATTCCTGTTTGCTGATACTCGGGATCTATATAACAGAATGTTCCTGCTGTTGCCGTCATGCGATATTGCGTCACACTGTCGGTCACAGACGGTGGAACAAGTCTTGCCAAACCAACATCACTAATTTTGGCTACATAGTTTCTGTCTAGCAAGATGTTTCCTGGTTTCAAGTCTCTATGTACTATAGGTTCTGGTTTTGTTTGGTGAAGGAATAACAAGCCAGTTCCGATTTCGGCTGCAATTTTGAACCTTAGCTGCCAAGAAAGTGGAGGACTGTTGCCTCGACAAAATAGGCAATCTTCCAAGCTTCCATTTGACATGTACTCATACACTAGACAGCCGTATTCCGGACAGGCTCCTAAGAGGAGAACCATGTTTGGATGCCGTATGCAGCTCAGTACCTCAACCTGTGAGGAGATCGTGTCAACTAGGGTGTATTTGGATAAACAGATTAATTAAATCTACTGTGTGCTTACCTCGCGTTGAAACTGCGATCTTCCTTGTGCTGCATCGGGGCGTAGAACCTTGACTGCAACAGGTGTATGGTCCAGAAGGCACTTAAAAACTGGACCATATCCTCCTTCTCCAATCTTGAGGGATTGTGAAAAAAAATTTGTTGCAGCTTCAATTTCCTCAATTGTATACTTTCTATACCTGACATCTACATTTACTAAAGCATCCATTACTTTTTTTTTCTCTTCTGCTTCTCTAAGTGCTTTCATCTCTGCATGAAGTCTCTTCTGTGCTTCTAGTTCTGCTATCCTCTTTTGTGCTTCAGCGGCCTCAATGGCTGCTTTAGATTTTTCTTTCTCCTTTTCTGCAATTGCCAATGCAGATTCCTCGGCTAGCCTTGCCTCTTCCAATCTCCTTTCTTCTTCTAATTTCCATTTTTGAAGTTCTACTGCCTGTCATGCAAATTGCAAAGCATGTCTCAGATTTATATACTATTTAGCTCTTCCAGAGATAAAGCCAGATATACAATGAGGGTCTAGCGCAAATGGTTGGTTGGTGCGCAGGGTGTGAAAGTGCTTCTTAGTGATAAAAGAAAAAAACGATTCAAGCCAAATGTTGATTCATACCTTCTGTTGTGCTGTGAGTGCTTCTTTACATGCTGTGTTGTACATTTCCATTGTTTGCTTGAGCTCCAACTTTAATCTTCTCATTTCAGCCTCCATGTCATCCTATAATTGCAGCACAAGACTATATAATCAAAACGGTAATTAAATCTTGAATTTAAAAATTTCCCTTGAAAAGGGAAAACAAAACTAACTCAAGTCTACTAGGTGTCAACTCAGTTTTAAGAGTTTGACCTTGTAACCTCAAAGGACAAAGTTTAAATTCCCCATAACAAATTGTAAAATGATCATTAGTACCACTACTAATAAATTTTCAATGCAATGTTGGTTTCCTTACCACAGCCTGTGACGAAGAGGATGAAAGCCTTTCGCTATCAAATGAGAGTGATGTAAATTCAGTAGGGATGGATGATTCCAAAGACATCCTTCCTTGAATGATAGACTCAAAGCTGTAGTTTACATCTGATTCTGAGCTACATGATATCCAAGGGCCTGACTCTGAGTTGTTATGCAATGGAGGCAACATGCGGTCCATACTCGGCCTTCCAGAGCTTACAAAAGATATGTCACCATCTGCCTTATAATTTTCCATATATTGTTTGGTATTGTAACCTTTCCTAGTGAATGGTGACCTGCATTCAATAATTTTTTTATTTTTTATTCAGATGACAATTACAAATTAAAAGAAACTAATTAGTGCATCAAGAATAAAACATTTGCCAAGTTATGTTACTAACCTGAATGAATCTGTTCCATCCTGCAATTTGCGTTGTGCAGCATCAAAGGAATTCCTTGCTTGTTCTACAAGAAACCACATTTCTTAGTGAGCAAGCAACACGGTGATGTTACACATAATAGAACTAGATGTGTGAAGGAGTATGAATCTAACCTTTTTCACTTTGCTCCAACACCAAATTTATGTCTAATTGGTCTTGTTCGATAGTAGTTTGACTAACTTGTAGAGGGGAAATGTTCGGAGCAGGACGAGAAGCAGATCGCATCGATTGAATCTTTCCTTTGCCAATGACATAGACTGTACAGAAATCTGGTGCCCCTTTTGACACTGTTCCAGGGATATCTGATACCTTGAATCTTCTGATATGGAAAAAAAATTCCGTCAGAAATTGAATACATACTGATAAAAATTTCTTAACCAAGCTAGAAATTTAAACTTTTATTAATGCTTGGCGATATAAAGTTGAAACAATACAATCTTAAATTTTGATCATTTTTCATGTTAGTTATCAGAATGGATGGTACAAAACTAGAAGCTAGAAGTAAAATTTGTAAAATGTGATGTTACTTAGAGAAATGGATGTATACTTGAGCAAACTAGTTTTTGTTGAAGAGCCAAGAATCAGATGCTCAATTCCTGCCTGAGAAGCATATTCAATCAATGCTTTTGACACATCTGTATCTTCTAGTAGTACATCCTTGCATTGTATCTTTGCCACCAAAAGAAACACAAAAAGCAAAGAGATGATAAGATTCTATATAATGCATGGAGTTCTAAATTTACCACTATTGCAAAATATACTTGTATTTCATTTCCACAATCATATTTCAGTTTTATATTTTCTTTAAGACAAATGCAACTTACATCTTTGCGTGTACAGAAGACGCGATATGGGAGGAAAATGTTTTTGTTTTGAGCTTCTGGTTCTTTACAAATTGTTAAGCCATTAGCATTTATCCCTGACTCTGCAATCAAACAATTGAGAAATCAAATCAATATTGTAGCTATTATAAATAACATAAACAAATTAGTGCTGCTATCCTATTTACAACTTTAAAATCAGTGCTTCTTTTGTCCAATGTATCAATCTGCATGCTAGTAATAATAATAATGTTTACACAAAGAAATATTGTAAAATATTTATACACGTTAGAACAATAAAAAAAAAAGCAGAGAGACGTGTCCGTCTGCAAGCCAATAATAATAATAATGTAAGCTTTATGCATATGGTAGAAAGAGCGTAATAATCATAATATGTACAAGGTTTACTTACTTATGGTGAAAAAAGAAGGTGATGAAGGAAGAGAAGATGCCGAAACCCTGACATGGATGAGAATTACAGTTGCATTTCTTGTGAGGAGATTGTCAATAGCCCATTTGAGTGCATTTTGGCTTCCCTTTTCTTTGTCTATTGCCACTGCTATTAACCCCTTTACCCCATCCTTATTCTCTGATGAATTCTTTGGCAACCACATTCCTCTTTTTCTACCAAAACTCTTGGTGTTCTTTCAATGAACACAAACCAAACTATAAAAACCAGAAAAAATAATCTCTTCTCTCCCTTTTGCAACAAACCATTAAAAGTTTCTTGTTTTTTGCATTTTTAAAAAATGAAAATAAAATGATAACATAACTTGTTGATTTTTGTTTTGAATCTCCTCTGTACCTCTTCTAGCAAAAGACTTTTTCGGTATGTGATTGATTTGTTTACTTATTTTCAGGTTCTTTTGTGCTAAGAACAAAATAATAGTAAATGTTCAATTTTCCGCATACAACAAATAGCAACCATTTTTGGGTTTCTTTTTTAAATTACTATTTTGAGCAATTTTCACTAATGTGGCAACCACATATTGTTTCATTCAAACTCTTGTCTTAGAATAACCAAACTTTGCGGGCTATCTTTGACTTCGTCCTTCTTGGAATTATAATCCAGTGACCCAATAAGTTTGGAGTGTTATATTTTAACCAAATGTAAAAAAATTGTTTTAGTCAATTTTTTGTTACATATTAATACGAAGTTTCCAAAGCATCGAGAACTTGTGGGAAATGCAAGATGGATTCTCCCCTCTCAACCGAATATTGATCTTTTCTATATAGATTTATAAAGAATTCGTTAGACTTTTAAAATTGTTTTAACACATAATGTGAGCATGCATTTGTTTTGTTACTAGGATTTCCACCTGTGCAACGCACGGGAAATAGCTCTATAGTGGCGTTACCAAAATATTTCAATAAACTCGTAAAACTAAACAAAAATCATATAATGCACTATTATGATAAATAAGGTGTTTTCATCATCAACATTAATATTTCATCATTTGACATATGTATAGAAAATACGACTAAAATTACGACCAAAATAAACACATAATGGACTTCTTAGGCAAATAAGATGTTGTCATAACCAAAATAAATATTTGGTTTAAGTGCAGTTTTACCCCCCCTATTTTGATTGAATTTGGATTTTGCTCCCCCTATTTTAAAACTTGGAATTTTACCCCCTCTATTTTGATTGATTATGGATTTTGCCTCCCCTATTTTAAAACTCGGAATTTTACCCCCATG
>Ga0315915_1003470_pt1 | contig 19945 bp, 12 predicted proteins | sample MpolbnodulesMG_FD_207738 | JGI IMG/M metagenome (GOLD analysis project Ga0315915, IMG submission 207738) | Medicago polymorpha root nodule microbial communities from Los Angeles, California, United States - branched nodules | ecosystem: Host-associated > Plants > Roots > Nodule | place: USA... | reverse complement strand
TATTTTTTTTAATTGATTTCTGGAATTGAAGAAGACGACATCCCTAAGAAAAGGAAGATGATTTTTTGAAGGAAAAAAGGAAGATGGTTGACAATTAATAATAATTTAATTAAAAAGGTTAAAACATATAATTAATTACAGGGCTAATTTTGTCATTTAATTGTGATATATATGATATTATGTTTGTTATCATGTGTGCATCAAACACGTGATAGGATAAATGTTTATCTTGTCTATATCATTTTCTATCCTTATCAAGTTTTATATCATATCCTATCTATATCCTATCTTGTGCGTCAAACGGACCGTAAAAAAAACTACTATCATATAAAAATAAACAACTTATAATTGATAATAACGGGACCAAAAGCAAAATCTATCCGATTATTATTTGGATGGATTTGACACATCGGATATAAATACAGTGTTGGACATCATTGTTTATATTCACAAAGGGCTGGTCTAATAAATTTTATTTCCATGTTTAATAAATTTTAATATATGAGATCTTTTTAATTTGTATATCGGACCTTTTTGTTTATAAAATCTAATGAAAAATGTTTTTTTTTTTGTTGGAAGACCTAAAACGAGGATTTTAGTAGATTTATCCTTGGATCACCCATGTATCCAAGTAACATTTCTCTAAGTTCATTCGGTGATATGGTTTTATATGTATCATGGCTTTATATAAATGAAACTAATTTGTTTAATCTTGCCATTTATTTCTTACTTTGGATCATTTATTAAAAGACATCACCATCAAGACAAGTGTACAGTATATTTTGGCCTTTGTTTGGTTCTGTGTTACATTGATGAAAACCACAGTAGCTTTTTTATCGTTGATGTAGAAGCTATGATTTGTAAATCACGATAAATAGGCCCTTGGGAGTTTGCAATTAAAAAAATGTGGAACTAAACATGTTATTACAATTGTGTAACGAAGTACTACTGGTATAAAAAGAGTTCAAGAAAAATTAAGAAGTGGACTCCCTCTGCTAAAAAATGACCGACACATTTTCTTTACCAAAAAAAAAAGGGGAAATCAACCGACACATTTGTAAAAAAAATTAATTACCCCAGAATGAATGATTTCTTTGAATTATCAATAAAACATTTTATGACTTTTTTGTAATACATTTTGGTGAATGTTGGTCCAAAATCTAATAAATTGCTTCAAAAGAAAACTCGTTTTAGATAGCTTTTTCATCCAATGCACCCTTATCTTCTATTTTTTATGTACTCTTTTAGCTCTTTATGGCATGGTCATGGAACTCAACACCCTCACCATGTACAACTCTACAAAGGGGTTAATAAAGTCCAATCTGTAAAACATCTTTTAGTATAAGTATTCTCCACATCCCTGCTTAGGGTTTCATATGTTTTCATTATCCTTAAACCTTACTTGAAAATTGAAAAAGAAATCTTGAGATCATGCAAGGGAATAAATACATATCTAGATTTCCCAATTCTACCATTTTTTTCATCACGAAAACGTTTTTATGTGAACTAAACCATTATAATCCTAAGTCAAATGTCATTTGAATTGAGTTCATTCTAAGAGAGCCTGGGATGCCAGAAATAGACATTGTTCACTCTTGTTATTATTTATTTTCCTTATCATCAGTTTATATTATTTCTTTATATCACTCTTATTGAACTGATATTTCATCAATTTTCCTTTCATGTCAAATTACTTTCTACTAATTTACTTGATTATATCTTTATTTCCCTGGTAACTTTATGTGACTTTGTCAAATCTTCTTACTTGGTTTTCTTTCACTTTTGAACTTAAGTTTTACCAGTGTTCGGTTACACTTTACTGATCGTTTTCTTGGCAAAATAATTTTTCACAATTTGCACTTTCAACTTACTTCATCAATTTGTATTTTAAACAGCACTCTCATCAAAATCTAAGTTCAATTTGTAACCTACAACATTCTGATAAGTCAAATCTCAGACGGTGTTGACTATCCGAACAAAATCCTTCTAACATACATGTATTGGTCAAATCATTTGTCATGTGACTCGTAATGAGCCAAGTAGATTTGTGAGACAAGAATAATGAATTCTATGGACAAATCGATAAAATTCAAGTATCAGATGTAGGGATTCTAATGATTTTTAATAGAATCCGATGCAAAAGAGAAATTATGCAAAAGTAGTATTGAAAGGGAGTTTTAGATAGGAGATAATTGTTAAAATGTTTGATTGATTCCAAATGAGTCGCAAGACCATGGTGAAGGTTAAAATGGTAACATGACATAAAGTAAAACAAAAATTTAAAATAGACTAACAATCTATTTATTTCCTGTTGTTACAACATGTCCTATAGTTCAAATTTATAAATCGTGCCTCACTGATGCAAGGAGATGATGCACATTACATATGCAAAGCTCCAAGACCTTCGTTGGGAGTGTCTTTAGTTCAGAGGCAGCGGTAAAATTTAAGGACGAAGATGGTGATTTCCTCAATAATGTACTTTTATAAATAAGTCAACTGCACCATATTATCAAATACAATAAATAGGACCCAGAAGTTGGTGATTACAGGTTCAGATGGTGTTTACAGGTTCAGATTTTCTAATCAACAATTTGGAGAAAATTGCGTAAGTTCCACATCTAAACAAAACAAGGTACAAAAATTTCAAATATTGAAAATCAGAAGTTTACTTACAAAGCATATTGTAATTATTGAATGTTTATACAAAGGTGTAACCAAAACCTCAAAAGTGAATGATAAAACGAATCAACTTCTAAGTCTCCAAAATTTTCTCATTATCAGAGGTTTTCCCTTCCCTTTTAATCCCTCACGTGGCACGCACACTGTCCATAAAATGTTATTTGCAATGCTTGTCTGGAACTATTTCAAACTTTGTGGGAGAGCTTGATATAGTTTAAAAGCCGTTTCAGTGCATTGCCACTGTCAATGGCCTCTCTGGCTCTATCCAGGGCTGCGGATATATCTTCTGCACCTTCAGCACCAAGTAAGTGATCCACCATTCCAGCATTCAAGACAATCCGATCATATGCTGGTCCTTTTTCTCCACTGAGAGCTGCTAAACCCAATTCAATGTTCCTAGAGACCTGAAGTTTCAAAAACAAAATATTAATCAGTGTCACAAAACCTCTGCTCTAACCATAAGGGAAACTGGCTACATATTAGAAGCTTCCAACATAATTGTTGAATAACATACATTAACATTCTAATTCAAAAGAACAAACTCAGACAAATGTTTCAAAAAGATGACAAGTTGAAAACGAAGTATACAATTCAAAACAATCAGGGGTCCTCCATTGTTCATGAGGAAAACAGCATATACAAATGCAAGCATTAGAATCATCTGTACACAATTATGCTATTCAAAGATTGCGCCTGAAAGTTGACTAGAGCTCACTACAAATCACCATCATCAGAGTCCAGGAGATAATTAAATACGATAATGACTTGGCCGGACCACTATAATGGCTCACAAAATGGAACTAACACATTTCCACTCATATAAAAAATTTGATTTCAGTCCATTTCTTGCATAAATACTCCTATACATGGTTAAACATAATTTATAGAGCTTGTCCCAAGAAACAAACAAGAAGAAATGGAAAATCACAAGTTTAAAAACAGGAATGTATCATAAAGTGAATTTTCAGAGGAGTTGCATGCATTTGTTGGATGAAGGGGACATAGATTTTCTTTTATAGAACATATAATCAGAATATAAGAATTAGTGCATCAAATCTTAAGAACATATGGTAGAGATTTAAAGTAGTGATCTGTACTATTAGTTGTGTATTTGTTTTAGTAGGATATTTTAAAGAAAGAAGTTTCTTGTCCCAATATAATAAAAATACTCAAGAGCTTCTCATCCTATAAGAATAAAAAACTCTTTATGTTAATGTGCAAAGGAGAAAGCCGTGAATAATGTTTTTCAGTTTCTAATGGGCGGCAAATTTATTTAACACATTGTTGACCACGGCACCTTCAACAGCAGTGGAAAAATTTGAACATATTGTAAGAGAAACTGAATTTCAACCATATTTCTTGGACGTTCCATATATTGGAAGAATACTACAAAAAGGAGAAAAAATACAAAATCTAGAGAACTTTACGGATCTGTCAGTTCTTGGTGTGTCTGTGGGTTGGAAACCATAATCCTTGGCATTGACCTCAAGACTAAATCCTTGACGTGTAACTCCTGAAATATGAAATAACTTTATTGTAAATGTATTGATCTAAGACATGATGTAATACAAAACTATGAGTTTGCTAATCAGAAACTGGAAGAGTGATAGGGTTGCGCAACCAGCATTGGAAATAAAAAGAACACAACAAAATTACACACACAGATATGTTTAGGAAATTATTATTTAAGAGTAAATTATATATTGAACTGATAGAAATGAATAAGGAAACCAAATACATACCGCCAGGTTCAGATGTGGATGAAATATCAAGTGAACGAAACCCTGAACAGTAATTCACCGGAATTCCCTTTGTCATGCTTGATCGCAATCTTGTAGTCATCGAGAGGGCTCCTTCCTCTCCCTACAATATGAGCATAAGCAGCGCAACATGAAGTAACTTCTTTTATCAAGGCTTTAGCCTCTTTCAATATTAATTATATCATAATAGGATGATTTAACCAATTATAGTAAGAGAAGAAAAACAATAGTTTATAATACAACCAATAGTTTATGGAGAAAAAAAGATATGTGGAGAAGTTCGTAGAATATATTAAAAAAAGTAAAATCCAACCTTCACTACCAAACCAGAATGTACACCCCTTCTTTTCATGAGCATTAACAATGACTCTTCGTAACCTCCATGATAAAATCCAGTAACAATAGCTTCCTTACCACTTGCCTGTTGAAAAATATACATTTTTAACTAAATAAACAGGTGGTGACATCTGGAAGAAGAAAAAAAATTGTACCCCATTGGGCCAGTTCGATTGGTCTGACTCTTGTTTACAACTAAAATACCTTCTCAACAAACCATATTTTCTACTATTCACTTCAAAATGCAGAATATCATACAATTTAAGCAAAAAAAAAATTCCTCTTCATTTTGAAATAGTTGGGAGTCTTGGTTACACGACCCTTAAGCTTTAATAAAAAGTGAGCTAAAAGTGAAGAAATCAATGTTCAATATTAATATAAATATATTACATGTGATGTAAAAGAAAAATATGTGACTCTACGACGGAGAAACTTATTCCCAGGCACAATTTATTAATTTTTCCTTTGAGCAACCAGGAGTTTTATTTTTAATTATCGACTTCACAAATAAGTTTCTTTTGGTAATTTTTAAACATCAAAGAAGTGTTCGTGTTTTAGACAGTATAACTTGTTAACATTCCTTAAGCTACAATATTTGCCAGCATTGAAGCATTACAGCACAAAATTGTTCTTCTGAGAAACTCAAATGGCCCCAAAATCACCGTGAAGTTTTCTTGATGATTTACTTAGCAACATGTTGCATAAAATTTGCTTACCTTGTGAATATGATATGAAGAACGTGAAACTAAATAGTCATATTATTGAGGAAAGATAGTGAGGTAGAAAAACCATTTGTGCTTTCTTTTAATAAATAATGATGATGCTTCTAAACTTAACAAATAGACTATGTGGACGAATTCATAATTTTTTTAGACTTTGACAGTGAATGAAGTTCTCTGTATGATTTTAGCTTTAAAATTTTAAACATGCTATAGTAATATAATGATCAATAAACTAAAAAAAATTGTCCCTATGAGCATAAGCTCAATGTTGCAGTATGCAGGGGTTGGGGTTCGAACTCCGGATTCCCCACTTTAGGAGTGAGTTTCTGACCTCTAGGCTACTTGACCAAAAAATAAATAAAAAATAAAATTAATAATAATAATAATACCAATAATAATCAATAAACTAAAATAGATCAGGAAAACTTAATGGATAAAGGAGTCCCACCTTTACATATTGCTGAACCTTTTCAGTTGTTGCGAGTGGAGGGCGCTTCTTTATATGCTCCCTTATCCCAATTAAAGAGTATCTGCAGAAAAAATAACAAGATTTAACCTACTCTGTTCCAATAGTACTGTTATACTACATATGCACATAAATGCAGCCCCATACTAAACATTGCCCCAAGTAGCAATATAATTTAGCTTAAAATACTCTTTACCCAACATTTGAATAGTTAGACATGAAGAGAAGATGGAAAATGCATTCTCTCCAATTTATTTCTTTTGTTTCTTTTCATTTTTCTTCTCATCCACACATTCGATTAGCCCCTATATTTAAAATACAAATTCAATTTAGTCCCTATAAAATGCCCCTGCAGTTTCCAAACAATGAAAATGGTCCCAATAACTTTTTAACAATGTAATACGGCCTCCCTCACGAAAAAAAAAAAAAAAAAAGGTAATACGGCCTTAATTTGGTCCTTTAGTTTCACTCCAAAAGGGAATCAAACTTAGGTTACAGGGTGCATTTTGCATTATTCCAAAACAAAAGGAGCTTTATTTAATGATTCTGAACAGTAAATATCAAGTATAATTTAGAATGCAACTGTCTATAGGGACTGAATGAGTTATTCAACCTATAATGATATTCCAGATGTCTACAACTAGATGAGTAACCAGGACGACTTTACAAAATTTTGAATTCAAGAAGAAAAGCATCAAAACTTTTTCCAATGGAATCCCAAAGTTAATTAGGCCTAGACAAATAATATATGGTTTGATGCTCATACAGAGACGGGCGAGCTTCACGCTGACTTACATAAGCAAAACCAACTTCTTCATCCTGTAAGAAAAAACAAGAAATATACAGTTAGAAATAACATATACAGGATAATTATGATTGTACAGTATCATGTAAATATAGCAAATAAGGTAATGTTTATCTTTTTATAATTGTATTTATTGTGACACACAAAATTGAGCTCTGCTGTGTCAGACACTGGATTCACTCAGGCCCCTAATTCAAGGAATGCCAGCCCTCGACTCTCACTATCACAATCCTTTTTATTTTTATTTAAAGAGTGTTACACCTCAGGTTTCATTGCCGTATACAATACAATGGTAATTCCTTAACTTGTCTCTCTTATTTGCTGTCAATTGGTCCTTGGGCTATTGATTTTGATGCCAACAATCACATTCGGGTAAAAGTCTTAATTCTCTAAATTTTCTACCTTGTTTACAAAATAAAATTGAGTGACACAAGCCACATTGACAACATTAGACTGTTGTCTAGCTTTCATGTAGCATTCGGCTTCAATATGGCTAATGATAGCAATAAGTGCGGTGACAACCACGACTTTGAATATAACCTCAAATTCAGTATTTTGTGAGAGAACCAATTATACTATTGAGATACTGTAATTTCATTCAAGAAAATATTTTTCAGAGACATCATCACTAACTTCGTTGGTTCAAATTATCAATTTCTAGATGTTTCACTAAGCCTTTGAGAGGTCCTTGTATAAGCAATACAAGTAACAAGCTTGATGCATATGATTTATATGCTCTAAAGTGATGGAGCTTGTTAAAAATAATGTAATTATGGTAGCTATGGTTGTACAGTATCATGTAAATATAGTATATAGGGTAATGTAAGTTTTTGTATTTATTGTGTTACTATGTGTACATGCTTGGATTCACTCATACACTCTTTCATTGTCCTCTGTTTCGACTTAAAAAAATAGTTTTATATATAGTGGCTAAACGAAGATACTACCATTGTAGTGCTGCAAAATATCTGCAGTAAACATAATAACCTCGAGTAGTTTCTTGGCGTTGAATGGGGATAAGCTTATATTCGCCCCCATAAACTTCAACATCTGCTCTTCAGTTATACCTCCCTAAAACACAGACAAGTATTCAGAAATATTAAAAAAAAATAAAAAATATTTTCTGCATGAAATATGAAAGAATACTAAATATCAGGGGATAGAATTTCAAAAAGGAAAGCATCTTAGTTTGCCACTTAAACACCCAAAATGAAGAAAAAATCACACACCTTAGGTGGCATCCAATCCACACCATGAAGCAAGCAAGACTCTCCATAGCAAGATCTAACTGCAGCAACAAATAATGTACTCCTGAAGAAGCGAGTATTTCCATCATATGGTTCACCGTAATGGGTCAGCGATTTGACATCGGCAATAGGAGGGGGGCCTGAGAAAATCAATCCATGAAACAATTAACAATAGGGATACTAACCATGCTGATTTAAAAAGTAACAAAAACAAGGCAGAATAAAATTTGAAATCATATTAAATCTTATACCAAATTCCTCATCAAATGCGAGGCAATATGCTTTTAACTCGCGATCAGTTTCCCGATTCATGCGCTGACCAATTAAAAACGCCGCAAGCAAAGCCTCACTTGCTCCATGAGGTTTTTCACCCTCTTCTTGGAAGGGAAGAACTTCCTTCAACACACCTTGGACTTCCTCAAATCCTAGATGGCCACCAGCCAACACCTCCCTAAGAGCACCGACCAATCTCATTTCACTAGTGCCATTGCCAACAAACTGCGGTCCAATCGAACTTCCCAAACCCATCATCAATCCTTCAGGGTCAGCTATAAACACAATGTCAGGTGGAAGCACTCTAACTAAAAGTGGCCAGAACGTCTTCATTGCACGCATTTCCCCTTCACTCCATTGTGTCGCCTCTGGAAAGGCATTCGCACGAATCGTCATCGCTGCAAAAAATGCTCCCATTTGTGCTTTGGAAACTTCTTCCTCATCCTTAATTTCTCCCCTAGCTGAGATGAAATGAAAAGTAATTAGAAAACACTAGTACAAACAATTTAAGCTTTTCATTATAAAAGCCTTAGGGTACCTTTGAATGAAAGAAAAAGTGAAGTAACAAAATTGAATATAATGAGATAAGGATCATCATTTTCATTCGATGTTGTCTATTTTAAAACAATCTAAACCAAAACAAAAAATTAACCAAGAACCTGGCATCATTCATCTTCATTCCACTCCATAACATTCTTTTACATCCTATTTAAAGTTTTCTAAAAAACACCAGCATACACAATTCAAACTTTTCATTTTAAAACCCAATACCGTATGAGTTTGATGAGAAAATGGGGTTTAAATTGGATAGTAACAGAATGTATTCCATCTTTTTTTTATTCAATCTCTCTTATCTTATTCTAAACAAACCAAACAATAGAACCTATCAGAATTGTTATGGCCCAGAATATAATAAATAATAGAACTAACATCATTGCTAATATCAAGTATTATGAGTTGTTTGAATGCACTGGAATAATAAAAGGTGTCTAGAAGTTTCAATAATGAGTCACTACAGTAGCCATCACTCGTCAATTCTGTTTTACAATTCCTTTAGCATTGTTATCAGGCAAATGTTGAATACCCTGGTTCCGGTTATATTGAGATGCTATATATGCAAGCACTTGATGAATGAAAAGCAAGAAGAATGAATATGAAAACGCTTACTTTTCCCTTGGCATTTTCTTTCTTTTACATTGTGTTTAGCTATTTTTATTTCATAGTTCTTTTACGCTGCATAGGACCTATTTGTATCGACTGCTTTGAGCTTACCTACTAGCATAAGCACTTGTCAGACTATGGCATAGGACCTATTTCAGTGTGTTTATGTTTTGTGAGACTGTTTGGGAGAACTTATAAAAACAGATTATGACATTTTTCATAAGCGTTTTTCAGCTTATTTCCATAAGTTCTCCAAGATAGCTCAGGAAAACAGCTTATAGCATATACAAAAAAAATATATTTTATTTTATCTTTTGCTATAGAAATAGCTTATGTGAGCTTATACATAAGCACTTCTGATGATAAGCGCTTGTGTTATAAGCTGCAGATAACCTGTTTATCCAAACCAATGTAGTCAGGATCGAGATCCTACGTAGGATCGGTCGGCCGGTGAAAGAACGTAAACACGATGAACGTAACATGGTTCGTAAGTAGGATCGGTAGGTTGTTGATAGAGTTGAGAGAAATAGATAGAGAAAATAGGGGGAAAATAGAGGAACCAGGCATAAAAACAGAGATAATAGAGGAAAAACAGAGGAACCAAGCAACAAAATTGAGAAAAACAGAAGAAATAGAGGGGAAACTGCAAAAAACAGGGGAAACATAGGGAAAATGGCAAAAAACAGAAGATATAGAGCAAAACCGAATCAGAGTTAAGTCGAAGCACGGTCGAGGTGCTGTGGCACGTAAGATCATGTGATCCTATGAGCTGGGACTCGTTCTTTGCTACATTCCAAACAGAGAACTTATGAAAACAGCTTATGACATGTCCATAAGCTATTTTTCAGCTAACTTTCATAAACTCTTCATGATTAACTTACAAAAGCAGTGTCTTTAGCTATTTTTATTTTAGAGTTCTTTTACTCTGCATAGGACCTATTTGTATTGACTGATTTGAGCTTACCTACTAGCATAAGCACATTTAAGACTATGGCCTATTTGGATTGCCTTATTTGAGCTTATCTACTGATATAAGTTTTGTGAGACTGTTTGGGAGAACTTATAAAAACATTACATTTTTCATAAGTTTTCCAATATAACTTAGGAAAACAGCTTATAGCATATACAAAAATAATTTAATTTAATTTTATCTTTTGCTATAGAAATAGTTTGCGTGAGCCTATACATAAGCGCTTGTGCTATAAGCTGCAGATAAGCTCTTTATCAAAACAGAGAACTTATAAAACAGCTTATGATATATCCATAAGCTATTTTCAGTTTATTTCCATAAACTCTTCAGGATAACTTATGAAAATAGCTTGTAGCTTATAAGAAAACAGTTCAATTTTTTTTTTTTATATAGAAATAGTTGATTACATAAACACTTATATAAGCGTGTATTATACTCCAATCATAGTTCACAGCTCAATTGGTTATAAGAGCGTAATTAAGATATTTAACCAATCATAGTTCACACACAGTACATCACAATCATCCTATTCAATTCCATTTCCTGCATGTGTTTGAAGAAAAAACAGAGTTTTAGATTGGATAGTAACGGAATGTATTCCATCATTTTTTTATTCAATCTCTCTTATCTTATCTTATCTTAACTTATTCTAAACAATCCAAACAATAGAATCTAACATCATTGTTATGGCCCAAAATATAATGAACGCCAAACTCAAGGATTATGAGATGTTAGAATGCACTATCAGATCAGGTGTATAGAAGCTTCAATAATGAGTCACTACACTAGTCATCATTCATCAATTCTGTCTTTAGCATTGTTCTCAGTCAAATGCTGAATACGCTTATATTGAGATTCTATATACGCAAGCACTTGATGAATGAAAAGCAAGACAAAATCAATATGAAAAGGCTTAGTTTTCCCTTATTATGTTACTATTTCTTTCCTTTGCAACTCTGTTTATCTGTTAATTCTTTTACTCTGTTACGGTCTGCTTATATTGACTTATTTAAGCTTATCTTCTACTAGCATAAGCACTTGTGGAATTGTTTGGGAGAGCTTATGAAATATTCATAAGCTATTTTTAGCTCATTTCCATAAGCTCTCCAGTTAACGTATGAAATCACTTTGTAACTTAACATGAAAGCAGTTTGACTTTATTTTATTTTATCTATTTTTAATTCTTATAGAAAGAACTTATACATAAGCGCTTAATTAAGTAAGTTATTTATTCAATCAAAGTCATATTACATTACAATCATCCAATTCAATTTAATTCAATTCTGTAACACACTCTACTGTACTGTACTGTAACGTGAGATGAAAGAAAGAAGAACCTGATCTAAGAATAGTATCAAACACCTTGAAGGCTTGTTCTTCATCAAGCGGTTTGGTCTGCGTTGGACCAGTACAAACCCTGGTTTGAGCATCCAACACCGTTTGATTCGGTCTAGTCAATTTTGAACTCCGATACGAAGAAGACAACGACGGATTCCGAAAGTCGAATTCCGGAATCCCGAATTGCTCGACGGTGGCAGAATCCAACACCGCCTTCACCACCGTGAAGGAAAGGCTTCTTCGGCCAATCCAACGGTGGCCAGATGCGATATGGAGGTTGTTAGGGAAGGGATGAGGATTCAAGCAAGTGGAATTTTGGGTTTTTGATGGAAAAATAATTGGATTAATTGGTTTTGGATTTAGTAATGATTTCATGGCTTATTCAGTGAGTGTGTTCGTAGTTAGTTTTTTTTTGTATCTTTCTCTAAAATGGTGAAGTACAAGGACAAACGTAAGAATAAATCTCTGTCATAAATCTCAAGTTGAGAATACGGTGATTTTAGAGTGATTCTATCATATAGACCCGTAAGTGGCTCACTCTTCTAGAAAGACTCATACTCTTCAAATGTAATAATAAAAAAATGAGTAATTGTTATGAAAATATAGATTGATGAAGAGAAAGAGAGAAGGGGTAAAAATCCTCTCCATTTGGTATAATAAATGGAGATGCAATTTGGAGAGAAAAAGACACATAAAATAGATAGTGGATCCTACTATTAAGTGGGTCTCACCATCATTAACTACTTTTTAGTTTTTCAAAATTTGGAGAGAATAATAAATGGAGATGGTCTTAACTCAAGAGAAATAGTATTTCTTATGTGTCTGTTTCTACTACAGTGCACCATATTTATCGGAAGATGAGTATGGAAATGGGTTAATGGGTCCATGTTTGACCCAATGACTGATGGGCATCCACTATAATATATTTATAGTAGTAATGATGTTAATAGTTATCCAATTATTTGATAAAAACTTTCGTGACAACCTTCATTTTCTTTCTTTTTATTGGTTACAAATAATAGAGAGAGAGAAAAAAAAAATAAGAATCTTGTCTGAGTATAAGAGGGAGAGTTATCATAAAAGAAGAAAAAACATTGAATTGAATTGAATGTTCTATCTCATTCAGAATCGTGTCTCTCTATCTCTCTTGGTGAGAAGATTTCCTCTACTATTACGTTGTCAATGTAGCGTACTGAGTGATTGCCCAGCAGACCGACCTCCTCCCACATGCTTGTTGTCACATTCTCTCATTGTTGTTGTCCTTAACTAAATCTCTCCATTTCCTCTCAATCGGTGTTAATTCTCCATTGAAGATGAGATATTTCTTGTTTTTGCATCTTCAAATTTTTACTTGATTGTATGCATATATGGTTATTTGCCACGTGATTGCTTGCGTTTAGGGTTGTTTGAGTTTTATTTCCATCTTGTTATGGTGAAAATGCAGTTCGGGTAGCAGATTCATCATCTTCAAGCTCAAACAAAACTGCACATAATTTAGTTATTTGTGTTTATCAATGTTCAATTAGACATAGATTTTGCTTAATTACAATCACATGGAGGAAGAGTTTGATGGGTCAGGGTCTTAATGTTAAGATTGATGATTCATCAAATAAGTGCTTATGTAAAGTGGATATAAAACCTTGGGTGTTTTCAAAGAGAAATGTTTGTAAGAGTTTAGTAGCTTATTTTTGTAAGATAGATAGATGTGTATTGTGTGATCTTTCTTCAGCTAGATTTCGTGTTGGACTTGAACCATTTGAGGTTTTTTTTTTTGTATGAGTGATTGTTGATAAACAAATGGTTCTTTGAAGAAAAGGCTTTTAAGAAGCCTAATGCAGATCCTTTAACTTTGAATGTTATTTTTGTTGCTAAGAAAGAACAAATTTGTTGTAAGAAGTTCTTTTTGGTCACAAGGTTGTGTTTTGTGACAATGGTAAAATTCGGTTACTTCTAATTGAGTGTGATACTTCAATTGGAAGTGAACCTTGTCTTATAGTCCATATCAATAGCAAAATTGTGATGCAGGTGAATGTCTTAAAGTGGAAGTTTATAGGAAATCATATTATACTTGTTTATGGACTTGAAGTTTTGGCTTATTTGGATGTTTAAAATTGACGATTTGGTACGTCTTTTGGAAATGTTGTTTTCATGTTTATAATATGTTTCTCTCAATATAAAATTTGGGATGCTTAACCCGTTTCTGATGCAAATTTTTTGTAGTGGTCTTTCTCTAAGAGTTTTTTGAGACCAAATTATGCAAAAAGATGTTGGTTTCTCACATGTTTTGTATGCTTGGAAGAATGAATAGAGTTGCGGAGTTTTGGCATCATCCATTGAGTACTAACATAATTGTTAACGAGTTGTGAAGTTGTGATTGATATATCAAGGAACATAAGAATATTACTTATGGTACGAAATATTAAGTAGATATACATGTTTTTCAACAAACATCACAACCATGCATTAGTCATATTCTTGATATATAGAGGACATTTTGATAGGTGATATTTCTATTTATGCTCGTTGAGTCTTGAGGCATGTCTTGATCCTGATGAGTTCTAGAGTCCAACTCATTTAAGCATTTTTTCTATAATTTTTTTTAAAACAATATATTTATATTTGTGCAGTTACAATTTTTATAATACAAATTTTGTTTAGCTACATATCCTTTGTTTAAATATTATTTTATGGTCTTGTAAAGTCACATTTAATCAATTTAATTTTTATAATATTATAGACTATTATTATTGTCTATGATATTTATACATATGTTGCCAAACCAATGACAAATTCTTGTTGACTCATAAGGTTCATTCTTCCTTTTACCTCTTGCATTGAATTTAATTGGTGGTAACATGCTGTTATGGTCCCCACCAATACATGTTTGCCACATATACCAAGGTGGGCCCATGTACATGGAGTCAACAATGCTATGCTCACATAAATTGCATTTTTTTTGTTAAGACATAAATTATTGCATTCTTATTAGTTATCATGTGCCCTTTATTGTGACTTAAACTCACATGAATTAGCGAAACATTAAACCACAACGGATGAGCTTTGATTCAAAGAAAAATCCAAGTGCTTGGAAGTGAATGTTAATTCCTGTGAAATTAAGAGGCCAGGCCACAAGTGAAAAACCAGTGCTGAAATGTAACCAGTGCTGATATACATTTCAGAGGAATGTCAGCGACACACATTCTAACACACACTTTTCAACACACTATCTTTGATTGGTTAAAAGTCACATGGGTCCTACCAAATCATGTGGGTCCCATATAAATTTGGAGGGTCCCATATGAATTTTAACCAATCAAAAAAAGTGTGTTGAAAAGTGTATGTTAGAATGTGTGTTGCTAACATTTCTCTACATTTCATATGATAACTTTAAGCTAGCCAATGAATTATTGATACACTATCATAATCAATAGAGATGTTAAGTGTCCATCCATATACACATAAGGCAAGAATGACAGTACACATCAAAGGGCATTCGTTTTGTGTTCGAAGTAAACATGCTATGAAAGTGTGTAATGAAGTAATACTTTGAAAAGAGTTCAAGAAAAATCAAGTAGACTCCCTCGGTTCACGCTGACTTACATAAGCAAAACCAACTTCATCATCCTGGAAGAAAAAAAACAAGAAATATAATGTTAGAAAGTACATACACAGGATAATTGTGATTGTACAGTATTTTGTGAGTGAACCAATTATATTATGAGATACTGTAATTTCATTCAAGAAAATATTTTAAAACAATCTAAACCAAAACAAAAAATCAACCAAGAATCTGGCATCATTCATCTTCATTCCACTCCATAACATTCTTTTACATCACATATAAAGTTTTCTAAAAAAAAAAACCAGCATACACAATTCAAACTTTTCATTTTAAAACCCAGTCCCATATGTGTTTAAATAGAAAATAGGGTTTAAATTGGATCGTAACGGAATGTGTTCCATCATTTTTTTGGTTCAATCTCTCCTATCTTATTCTAAACAAACCAAATAACAGAACCTATCAGCATTGTTATGGCCCAGAGTAAACAATAGAACTAACATCATTGCTAACATCAAGTATTATGAGTTGTTAGAATGCACTAGAATAATAAAAGGTGTCTAGAAGCTTCAATAATGAGTCACTACATTAGTCATCACTTGTCAATTCTGTTTTACAATTCCTTTAGCATTGTTATCAGGCAAATGTTGAATACGCTTGATCCGGTTATATCTATCCAATCATAGTTTCAAATTCAATTCCATTTCCTTCGATCAATACAAACATAGCTTTAGAAATTTTGTTATGATTATAAACACAGTTAAGTGATAGGAAAGAAAGAAAGAAAGAAAAACCTGATCTAAGAATTGTATCAAACACCTTGAAGGCTTCTTCTTCATCAAGCGGTTTGCTTTGCGTTGGACCAGTACAAACCTTAGTTTGAGCATCCAATACAGTTTGATTCGGTCTAGTCAATTTCGAACTCCGATACAAAGAAGACAACAACGAAAGGATTCTGAACGTTGAATTCCAGCACTTAAAATTTGTGTTTATCAATTTTGACTCAGTCAATATCTATGTGGCTGATCACATGTGCAATTATTGAATTAAATAAATGAAAAATGAAATTAAAAAAATCATACAAAAAAATTAAACATAAAACTCAAATCTTTTCCCGTTACTTTCTTCAACCTCTCACAATCGAAAACAAATCTTTTCATTTCACTTGAGGTCTCAATGTCTTCCATTTCTCACCCGATTCACAATGAATATATAACCTAACACCCAACACTCCCAGAATCATTCACATTCTCTAACCTATCCCTTATCTCCTTCCCAAACATCAAATCCGGTAACAAACTCGTCCCACCATTCACCGGCGTCTGATTCGTTGTACTTTTCAGCTAATTTAAACTTCCATTAATAAATTGTTGGTGGAGAAAGAGAAAGAGGGGTTTTTTGTGAGATTATGGGGTTCATTTTAGGTGTTGGATGCTCGAAATCCTTCCTTTCTTAATCACATTTATCAAAAAATCCTCAAAATGTCTCTTCCTAATCTCACTCCTGATCTTATGGACCAGATTTTTTCATGGCTTCCGGTAAAGCCTCTTGTGAGGTTCAAGTGTGTTTCCAAATACTATCAAAAACACATTTCTGAATCTAACTTCATAAAACTTCATCTTGAGAGATCACCCAAAAACACACATGTCGTGGTTACATTACTCGAATCCATAGACAACGGGGGCGTAGGAAATTGGGAAGTTAGTCCTTTCTCAATTTGTCATTTGATAGAACACCCGACCTCCATTGATTTTGAAGACGGGTGTCATCGTTTTAACAACGACCTTTGTCATGTGGTGGGCTCTGTGAACGGGCTAGTTTGTTTTATTGATCAAAAAATTCGTGGACGAAATAAATATATCTATGCTCGATTTTGGAACCCCGCACTGCGGTTAACATCTACGGAGTTGCCAGATTTGATGATCATTCGTCCACCTCCTAATGACATGATGCTGGCTCGGATACATCTTGGATTCGGCTATGACGTTTCAACTGATACATATAAGGTTCGTAACATTTTAATAACTTGCTATTTGGAATTTTTTTTGGTGAATTTAATTTTGATAAAGTGTTGTCTTTTTTTAGAAGTAATTAATGTCAAATGTTTTGTATGATAGAATATGAAAAATATGTTTACACGGATTAGTTATGTAAATAATTTCTTTGTTGCTATTGCTTAAATAAGAAGTAAGTTAGTTCCTATAAGAATCGCAAGCATCAACCTTACCTTAATCATTTTCATGTTAAATCTCATATTGGTGAGATTTAAAACATACGTAATCGTACATAAGAATTTAATGAAATAAGAAAGTAAGTCAAAACATGAGACAAAGCGTTTAAGTAAAATAGTTTTCGAAATATTTGTGGTTTCTGGAGTGTTATATCTTGTTTGTTTTCCTATTTAAGATAGTTGTTGTTTTGCTGATTTGCTAACCGCTAATTTGTGTATGGTCAAAGATGAAGTTCATTGCCTTGTTTGAATTTATCTTTTATAGTAATTGGTTTGAATTTTTCTTTACTAGAAGGTTATTTTCCTTTTATTTCTTGTTGGTTGTACCCTCTTGTGGCGTGGTGTATAAGAAATATGTATTATTTACTGCCTTAATGCTTTTTGGATTATGAAAAAAATGGGACACAAAATATAACATAAAAATGAATTATTATTTCACATTAGTGTTGTGAAAAAGTGATACAATTCTTTAGTTTTGGCATATAAATTTAATTTCTGCGAATTAATTTCTCTATTTACTTCATGCTAGGTGGTGGCTGTGTTTTGGGATTGCACAACGGAGAAATGGGAGGGGAGAGTTTATTGCAGGGGTGAAAGTTGTTGGAGAAGGACTCTTGCTTGCCCTGATTTTCCAATTCTACTAAAAGACGCTCTTGGTGGATCATTTGTGAATGATAGTATTAACTGGTTAGCACGTCATAGCTTAAATTGCCATATGAATGAATTGGAAAATGTTGTCGTTGACCAGTTGGTGATTTTATCGCTTGATATGCGGATGGAGGCATGTAAGTATATGTTGTTGCCTGTTGGTTTTGATGAAATGCCCCAAAATGGGCCAAATCTTGCTGTTTTAAGGGGTCGCCTGTGCCTTTATTATTATGATCAGATGAGATCCCATTTTGCTTTGTGGGAAATGAGAGAGTTTGGGGTTCAAGAGTCTTGGACCCAATTGGTGAATATTAGCTCTGTTCAACTTCTTGGTGATTTTGTGGATCTTGACTATTATCATCACCATTTCAGTCTGTTGCTGCCGGTATGTGTGTCTGAAGATGAAGATGTCGTGTTGTTGGTTAGCAAAGAAGATTTTCCTGATATTATGTATAGTATGAGAGATGATAGAGTTAGACACGTTACACTTCTCAACAACCAAATTTGGTATGTTCATGAACATATGCAGAGCTTGGTTTTGCCTCATTCCCATTAAGCTTCTATATGTAGCAAGCAACTGTTTGTTTTTCTGAACTTATGTTAGGTTGTGTAAGAGGTGTGATGACTACTTAATTGTGTTTTCCATAGATAGTATGACTATGTTGTTGTATGATTTCATTGTACTTATTCCTAATTGTAGGATCAAACCTAGTGGATTGGATGGAGATCTTTTATTTTATATTAGTTATTACTTAGTTAATTTATATTTCTCCACTAGCTATTGATTTCATTTGCGCCAAACTTTATTTTAAGGTATGCAGACATTTTGAATATCCTAGAAAGGCTTTTTGGCCAACTTTATACAGTGAGCTTAGTAAGCTCTTTGGCCATCTGACAAAAAGGATGACTTCGTTACCTGCTTTACCCTTTAATGTAGAAGCTTATAATCTATAATTAATATGGATGGAAAAACGACAAGTATAATTGAGCATATAAAGAATTGCACATTTAATTGTTATATTAAGTATCATTTGCTTGTTTAAAGTATACAATCCTCATATCAACTTCATGATGATAATGTTAAAATGGAGATGTATTGGTTGGTTTACCTATTAGCGGCAAAACGTGCTACACTGGTATGGTTTACAAATTTGCTGATGGAGAAATTTTTTTAGGGGTGATGTTTTGAGTTGGTTGACATGTTTTTTGTTTCTAGTTTAGCTTACTTTGGACATGAAGAGTTCTGGTGTGGCTAGTGTTTTTGCCAGTGTAATGGTTATGTGCTTCATGATGAAAAAGAGTGATTGCTGTTGTATTTTATTTTATTTTTTTTATAGCAAGCAAAGACTGGATGAAGAATTTTTTGTTTTTCACTTTATAATTATATTGTTTGAGATTGCAGCTTCAGACACTATCCTGCAAGTTTTACTGCATTGGATTGGAACACTGAGCTGCTGGATTCTCTCAATAACGCTTGTTAATTTTCTACGATGTCCATATCTTTGTAGTTCCCGTGTAGGAGTATGTGATTCATAGGTTTAAAGTTGAAATTTTATATTGTGCTTTCACAATTATTGCATAGTTTTGGCAAATTGTCCAATGCCTCAATCTTTTGATGTTAGTCATAAATCACTTATTGCTAAAATCCCTTCTGGTTCAACGAACTCATCTAGAATTTTCAGGATTAATTTGAGTTATAACTCAGTTTCTGGTTCAATTCCTAGCTTACTACTCACTTTCAAGGCTTAGAA
>Ga0315915_1003467_pt1 | contig 19948 bp, 10 predicted proteins | sample MpolbnodulesMG_FD_207738 | JGI IMG/M metagenome (GOLD analysis project Ga0315915, IMG submission 207738) | Medicago polymorpha root nodule microbial communities from Los Angeles, California, United States - branched nodules | ecosystem: Host-associated > Plants > Roots > Nodule | place: USA... | reverse complement strand
TAATGTTATTAATGCATGAAAGAGAGAGAAGCTATGTCATTTTCTGATTATATATGGTATTCTTCAAAGGTTTATTTAGTTTTGGTTGGGGAAAATCTTTTTTTTTCCTTACCTTCTACAGTGCAACTAATTTCCTCCATTCTACATTTTACAGGTGAAACAATAATTTTGATACTCTTTGGATTATCTACAGCTTAGAGGATACTTTTGGGGGTTCTAATTTCTCTAAATATAGAACAGGTAATAATGCTTAATTTGTCTGCTACTTTTATACAGTTGAGCTTATTTTGAGGTTTTAATGTTTCTAACTTCTCTAAATATATTCTTTAAAAAAAAATCTTCTCTAAATATATGATAGGTAATCATGCTTAAGTTAATTTTTTACATTCATTTGCTTTTTTATTTCCTGCCAAGGTTTATGCAGAATCATTGTGAGGCACTGTATTAGTTGTTGTCAGTGAGGCATTGCTACTTTTTCATTCAGCATGAAGAGTAAATGGAGTCCTTTTTTAGTCTTGATCCACTTAAAAGACTAAATTGGTGGACAAATATGATTATATTTGCATGTGATTCACCTGTGCTTAAAATTTTTATGTCAATGCGTTTGCATCTGAGGATTTTACTTAGTTGGAGTAATTTTTAGTTCATTTCTATTTCATTATGTATATTGGTTTATGTTCTTCCAATATTGATCACCCTTTTTAATGTTAAATGGATGTAATATAGTCCACACTTTGTAATTATAAGTTTCTTTGAGAAAAAAATTGTGTTCCTACATGTAAGTTCCTATGGGAGTTATTTTTGTTTTTGTTTTGAAAGGATAGATAAATGTGAGTTGTATTTATTATTTATATGTTAAATAGATGTAATATACGTCACATTTTGTAATTATAAGTTCCCTTTGAATCCCTGAAAAAAGAGTTCCCTTTTTAAAAAATCCATTCTTCAATACAAATCCTTATGTGAGTTGACTTTATTTCTTTCTAAACTAAGACCTTATTAAGTCTAAATCTTAAATTAACATTTTTGTAAACAACCAATTTTACTATGTTAATGGTTAGAATCTAAAAATCACATTTTTAATCAAGTCTTTAATTCTCTCTCTGTGTGTTTTTTTTTATTATAAAACACTAGATATTTTGATTTCCATCATCTTAAATATTTGTTTATCTTTCGTGTTTACGGGTTAAATCTATAATGTGATATATACTTTATTCTTATATATTATAGTTCATATGACCGTGCATCGTCGATGGTCTAGTATATATATTCAAGATCCAAAATATAAAACGCCATACAACCCTAATGTAGTGCAACAACCCTAACGCAGCGAAAAGCGTGTATCGCGGCCATTCTTTCTTTCTGAACAACCATGATTACTACAGCGATGAAGATGAAGCATCAAGAAGAACATGATCATGAAGAGGACTTCAGCGATGCAAAGATGAATCCGAATGACAAGCAATTGAATGATGTTGATGTTGATGAGGAAGAGGAGGAGGAGGACGGAGATGAATCTTCCAACGAAGAAGTTACATCATCACATGCTAAACCCATCGGCAAACATGTTAGGGTTTCAAAGAATGGAAGAAAACATTTTCAATCCTTCGAATTGGATAAAAACCGATACACATTGGTATGATATTTCTTCCTGTTTTTCTTTCTTTTCACTTATCTTTTCCACTAACATATAAACCCTTGCTATATAATAGAACTAGTACAATGCACGCTTTTTCTATCCCTATCATAATTATTACCAAGGTTTTAATTAACCGTCACGATAGTGAGTCACGATAGTGAATAGGATTTCGTTTTTTCGGCTGTTACAATTGTTGTATAAGTTGTCGTTATCACCATGTGCATTAACTACAACATTGCACAAACAAGTAATTTATGTTTAAACAAGTACTAATTAAAAATGTGATTTTCATCCATCTCAATTGCAAAATAATATTTGGATTATCTGTCTATTGTCATGAACTGTGTTTTGTTGCGGGCTGTAGCTTGTGTAGTGGCTATTTGTCGTAATTTTTCTTCACTCTGTAAAAGCGGGAGGAAATGGTGACGCCCACTACCTATACCTTTTTGTTGGGGCCCTTTTCTTGTTATCGTAACTGTTTTTTAAAACCTTGATTATTACATGATTTTGTTTTATCATAAAAGGAAAGTAGTGCATTTCAAATTGTGATTATTAGGGTTTAGCTTGGGCTATGTTGATGATGATGGTTGATCTTTGAAAATAAGTTCTAAAACCTACTATTTTATGGGATAAGTATTGCATGTTGTGTGTGTTAAGTGATTGTGCTATTTTCGGCTATTCTTGCCGTCATTTAATCTGCAGGAGGACACTGTGCTTCTTGCGCCCGAGACTCAAGATGAAAAGCCGTTCGTTGCAATTATTAAGGTGAACTTTTTGTTTTTCTGTTTTTAATGATAAATGCTAGTAGTTAGATTAATATTAATATCTCCTTCGTTTGAATTTGAACCCCATGACCTTCAACTCTTTATCTCTTAGCTGTGTTGAGCTACCCCCCCTATTAAGATGAACTCGTTGTCAAATATATTCACTATACCTTTTTTTTGAGGATGTGTTGGCTTGGAAAATTGAAGTTCTATGGTACTAGATGTCTACTTAGGTATATGATAGTGAAAATAGTGAAGTAATAAATTCACCCTTCGATTTTCTGATTGCCGGTGATGTTTTTCTGTCAGGACATTAAACAATCCCTAAAAGGGAACTTGAAGATCACAATGCATCATTTTAACCGTCCAGATGAAGCAGAAAGAAAGAGAGGTCGTAGCTGGAAATCGAAGATCAAGAGAGAGTTATTTTATAGTTTCCACCAATATGTGGTTCCTGCAGAAAATGTTATGCATACGTGTGCTCTACATTTCATTCCCATACACAAAAAACTTCCAACTTGTAAGGAGGTTCCTGGGTTTATTGTGCAAAAGGTGTATAACACAAAAGAAAAGAAATTAAGGAATTTAACTGATAAGGTCTATGACCTCCATCAACAACAAGAAATTGATAAGCTTGTTCAGAAAACTATTCAACATTTGGGTGAATTACCCGACATCATTCCTGATCAGAAAGATTTAACGAAAAAGAGTACTTCACCTCGTTATGACATATTAGTGAAATTTAATGCACTAACAGGAGAAACCGGTCGGGACGAACATTTGGTGATGCTGCTTCAAAATGTTCAATATTTGTTTGATTCTGATGACAGCACGAAGAAATAAGGCAAAAGGAGTGACGTTCTGATAATGTTCTAAGGGTACTTTTTGAAGTACTGATCTGTGGTTTATTTACATTTATATTCTCATAATGTTCTATTTGTTTTCCTTTTCTTTAAGGATTATAATTTATAATGAATTCATCGATCGTTTACCATTTTTCACTCTACAGAATTCCAAGTCTTTTGTCTGGCCAGATATTGCTGTTAAAGCTGTAGTTGCTTTGGAGAAAGCTTCACATGATACATTTTCGCCAAATTTTCAAAATTATAGCGAAAAGATACAAAATTTGGCATTTAATCTCAAGGTTCGGAGTTACTTTTTTTAATAAGAATTATTAACCTTAAATGTTTATATATAAGCAAATGTGCTTGACATTTGTGAAGTAGAAATTCAGTTGCTACAGCTACATTTTTTTTTTTTTTGTAGTTTAATACATTTTTTATGATTACTTATAAATGAACTACCAGGACATTATATTAAATGTGTAATAAAATGGTGTCAAACATAACATGGTTGTGTGTTTTCAGAAGGTGTGGTTTACTTATAATTTTATTTGTATTTTCTGATCTTGTTTTGCCTGTCTATTAAATGGAAAGCTAGATCCTTCAAAAATGTTGAGTATGACACCTACTGAATTGAAGGACTATTATAATTGAAGGTATTTGATTAATGCTATCTTTTCATCCTTTTTTTAATTTGTATCATATGGTGTTTTTTCCATGAAATTTTATGCTATTAATTTCGAATTTGATAGCATCTTGTTATTGGTTGAAACTTTATAATTTTTAAATATTTTATCTATTTTCAGCAATCTCCATCCAAACATACTTATCTTCGACGGCACAGCTGTGTACGTCAAAATCGTCGAGAACCTGCAGGTTTTACAACAGCAAGCCTCTAACAATGAATCCGAAAGCTTCCTCCTGTTTCCAACAGAACGCATTTGCTACACTAGTCTGCAGGTACACACATGACAGTTTCGTCGACAACTCTGCCACAAATTTGTTCAAAACACGCTGCCAGCTCCAGCTCCAGCTCCAATTTTCTGCGATTCTGTCTCAGTTTCTTTTTTATGCTATTGTTATATTCTTATCAGAAGCTCATGACAAAGACTGCATACCTAGCCATACTTCCTTCCAAAATGATGTTGTTAGACAGTTTGCTTCAACACCATTTTCCTTTATGACTGAGCGTAAATCACGCCACCAAATTGAGTCCATCCCGTTGCCACTTTCACCTTCGATATTAAGCAATTTATCTGATTCCGATTCATACCCGAACTTGATTAGTTTCGACCTAATTACATTATCATCTGACAGACACCTCACACTAACTTTCTTTGTATCTGTATCAATTCTTCGATCACCTTCCTAGGTGCCCTAGAAAATCTTACAATTTGTTCTTTAGCAACGGTGACCACCCTACATTGGACCCAGTGATTTGATTTTATTGTATTTTCATGCAGGCATCCTTTATTGGCCTTATAATTCAATCAAATTAACTGCTTCAGGTGTAAATCTTGTGGTTTTAGACATTGTAGATGAATTGCTCCTTTGGCTAGATGGCTTCACATTGGATTAGCATTATGCAGTACTCATAGCTACTCTTTATGGAAGAAAAAAAAAATTCATCTTAAATGTAATATTCCATGCAGCAAGTTCTTCCATCTTGATGTCATTCTCTGTTGTCTTTCCTCTTCAGATTCAAGGAGTGATGATGATTGGAACCAAAAATAGGCATTAGTTTTCACTTATTATTTAGCATCTTCCGGTTGTAAATGACATTTATATACTGAAATGTTGTTGCATTTATAATATTCACTTTCGAACTCTAATGTTCTTCTACATGTTCAAGATATTGTTTGTCATTTGACATATTTGCGATTTCAATTAAAGAATTTTAGTACTCTTTTCCTTATTTCTCTTCAATGTAACGTGTATAATGGCTATACCCCAAGAGACAAGTTTGTTGCTCTTGTAACAAACATAGCACGACTACGTAGTTGTCTTGTTAGGGTAAATTCCAGCCGGTTTCAATGTACTTCGTATATTTTCAGTGCAATGCTAATTTCTTCACTTCTTGCTAAACTGTACTAAAACAAACCTAAAATGACTCAAATGATAGTAAAGTGACTCCTAAAGAAAGCTAAAACCATGATATGACAGATTGTCTAAACCAGACTTTAGGTGCATATGCCCAACATAGGCATGATCTGTAGATTGAAAATTTCAGTGGTAAAAGCCATATTATCCGAATTTATTGGTAAAAGCCATAATTTCAGGCGTGCCAAATTTATTGATGGAAGCTAAAATTAGCCGAGGCTGGTTGTGTTTCGTCAATTGTGATTCCATTTTTCTCAAATCATTGACGCCGAGCGAGGAGCTCAGTCACTCTACTATCGGTTTCCTAACATCTCATGTATGTACTATTCTCATGTGTATGAAAAATAGGGTGGGTAGTTCAATTCGTTTGAGCTAATGGAGAAGAAATAGAAGTTTTGGGTTCAAACTCGAACGAAGAAGTAAAATCAAACAACTACTAACATTTGTCATTAAGAGAAGAAAAAAAAGTATATGCGAAAGCAAACCCCCAAAACCAGGAGTTCTAGAACCATGTAAAATCAAAATCTTTATAGTCTTGGGTTCAAACCCAAACTAATAAGTAAAAACAACTAACTACTAACATTTACCCTTAGGATGTGTTTGGATTGAGGGTTTAGGGGGGAAAGGAGGGGAGGGTTTACTTTTCGTTTTTAAATTACGAACGATATAACATGTTTTTCTAAAATAAATTAATTGTGATTGAAGTATTATATGATTGTTTATCATGTTAATATGTTAACTTTTTATAAAATATTTCATAGTGTCCGTAATTTAAAAATGAAAAGTAAACTCTCTCCTCCCTTCCCCTCCTAAACCCTCCATCCAAACACACCCTTAATTAAAAAAAAAGGTATATGTGAAAGCCTAACTATAGTACCATGTAAATCAATAGCTCTATATTGAAGTTATTTTCCAATGCTGAAACAAACATTCTTAAATAGAGAAAAAGGTAAAACTTAATGAGCTTTGTTTAATGGACCTTATTCTAAATGGGCCTTATTCTAAAACTGAAATAAGTACTAATTTTTATTGGGATTTACTTTTCCCACCCTGTGGGTTTCCTCGCGCACCCTATTTTTTTTAAAAATGCTCTTGAGTTTCCGGATTTCATAATCCGGAATGGTGTTTTTCTTTGTTAAAGGGTGAAAAAATGAGTAATGGATTTTTCCGAATTTTGTAATCCGGAAACTTCAAAAAATAGGGCGTGTTACATGATGTTTCCGGATTACATAATCCGAAAACCCCCTAAACACCCTTTTTCAAGGTAAAACAGTTCGGATTATACAATCCGAACTGTATCAGCACAAATTATAAACATGTTTGTAACATGGATAGTCATTTTAGGGACAATATTAATCTTCCTAACTACTGTTTTGGGTCATTGTTACCTGTTCTTAGTCAAAAATCGGGTTTTTGGGCTACTTGATCGGATTGCTCCGAAACTTCCCAAGAAAATCAGAAAAAATTCAAGGACCATGACTCCCGTAGAAGGGACTTCTTACAGGACTCCGCCCCTCAAAATCCAAAATTTCATCGTTTAGACTCATTTTTCATATTCTCAGAAAAATTCGAAAAAATTTGCATTAGTTTTATTTGATTTTTAGAATTTTTTGGTGCTATTTTTATATTTTTATGATTTTTTTACAGGTTTTTAGCATTTTTTACTTAGTTTTTTTGTTGTTTATAAAAGCAAAATTCAAAACTACTGAAATGTGAGAGAGTTTGATGGCTGATTATACATAAGAATTGTCCGGATTATAAAATCCGAAATAGTAAACATGAATCCGGATTTCAAAATCTGGAATGCACAAGGGCATTTTTGAAAATTTTACAGGGCGCGGGAGAAGGCCATAGGGTGGGAAAAGTAATTCCCATAAAATAAAGGCTAAATACCACTTTTGGTCCTTTTAGTTTGACAAGATTCTCAAGTTAATCCTTTAAGTTGCAAAAGTTTCAATTAGGTCATTTTAGTTTGAGTCCTTTAAGTTTCAAAAGTTTTAAATAGGTCATTTTTGTTGATAAACTATTTCATCATTACCCTTGTTGTCAGTCTCCGTTTAACTGATGTCGATGTAGTTGTTAAGTTGATGACTTGGATCAAAATGTTGTCTTTTAAAAGCTCGAGGGTGTCAAAACGCTACGTTAAATGGTCACAAATGATCATTTATAGTGCTAAAAAGACAGCTATTTGCAGCAACAAATGCCTTTCTAGCACTATTAAACGACATTTATAGTGCTAGAATGATCGTTTGTGACGATTAAACGTAACGTTTTGACACCCTAAAGCTTTTAAAAGTTAGGATTTTGATCCAAGTCAACAACTTAACGGCTACATCAACATCAATTAATTATTAAATGACAGTAGGGGTAACCATGAAATAGTTTATCAACTAAAATGACCTATTTGAAACTTTTGAAACTTAAAGGACTAACTTGATAATTTTGTCAAACTAAAAGGACTTAATTAAAACTTTTGAAACTTAAAGAACTAACTTGAGAATTCTGTCAAACTAAAAGGACCAAACATCCTATTTAGCCTAAAATAAATAATGCCTAATCCTTCCACCGGTTTGAGCTATATCTCTGCATATTTTAGGCCAGTGAATATTAGTACGTATAGTATGTTCCCTCAGAAAATTAGTACGTATAGTATGTAAAAATGTAGGCTAAAGCATAGGCACACACTATTCCTTAAGAAAATCTACTATTAGTACGTATCAAATATCAATGATTTTATTTGTCTTCTAGGAAAAAGGATGGAAAAGAAAAGGGAAATGCAGGAGAGGGATAACGAATGAGCTTTCCCAAAAAATATTGTTTGAAAATAGATGTTTTAATTCTATCATTGAAATATATATCTTGGAAACAAACGATTCGTGTCCTATGCGGTGTAATTTTCTTCTGCAAAAGTTAGGCTAAAAAATTATTCTCTCGTTGAACAAGAATTGTTACTACTCCTTACTTTCAATGACCCCATTATGAATGACATGTCAATCGCAATGTTAATAGTTACAAAGATAAAGCAATTATTCAATGTATGTACGTAGGGTTCATTTTTTTTCAAAATGAGTTGAGTTGAGTTAATGCTCTATTATCTGTGTTAGTAGGATATGAGTTGAGTTAATGTTAGCTTGTTTTTTATATTTGGTTTCGGTCTTTGGTTGTTGCATTGTGACTTGTAATTGTATTATTGACATATATTATGAGTTGAGTAGTTTTCATTAATTTTTCTTTTATTAAAAAAAATGCAAGATGATGGCTAGGGTTGTCAAAATTGGGATTTTGCTTTAGATCGAAAGAGAAGAGAAAAATTGACAATCGTAAAATTGCAATCAAAATCGAAGGATTTTACTCAACTACTCATGTATAATCGATATAAGAAATCCTAAAACCGCAATCAAAATCGATGGATTTTACCAAATCAAATAATACTAAATATATATTATAAATATTAGAGTCATAAATGACTTCGTTTATAAGAAATCATAAAATCACGATTAAAATCGATGAATTTTGCCTATTTTAGAATTTTCTTATGGATTTGAGTTATTGAAGGTGAAAAAATAGTAAAATCCAGGATTTTAGAATATAAGTTGGGATTTTGACAACAATGAGGATTAAAAATAACCAAGATTAAGATGAAGAATTACTTGATTTGTTTAAGGTTAATTAAAATCAATGTAGACTAGACAAATAGAATTTACAATACACTCAATGCATTATTTCTAAGACCATCGACAATGGTGGGTGTTTCATCTATTTAACACCACATTAAATAGGCACCCCCATTGTGGAGTATAACATATGGGTGCTTATAGAGGAGGGTGGTTATGGAAGCACCCTCTCTCTCTTCAATTTTCATGGGTCCCATTTAATAAATCTTAGAAAAATGAATAAATTTTGTTAAAAATGTAATGATATAGAGTTATTTGTGGGGTCTAGTTAATAATTTCTTTTGAGGTGATGGGTTGGAGAAAATTGATGCTTATTAAGTATTACCGTAAAATTGATGATGTGGACATAGAAGACCCACCTAAACATCCAATGTGGGGTGCTCTGTTGTGGATGGTTTAAGCATTGTATATTTAATTTACGTCTCTATATATGTCTTAAATTAGGAGTGATCATAAGTTTTCTCATCTTTACATTACACCTATTACACATCTTATGGCTTGGTCACAGGCGGACCTGCATAAGCCTAAGTGCAACTATAGCTACACCAAAATTTTAATAAAAGTTATAATTGTTTACTGCAGTGACCGAAATTTTGGTCGTTATAGCATAAAAATTGGTCACTAACTTGATTAGCGACAAATAAAGCAACCGAAATGTCGGTCACTAATGTAAAAACTATTAAAATCGGTTACAAACTTGATTAGCGACAAAAATAGTTACAAAATTTTGGTCGCTAAAGTATAAAATTTTCAAAATCAATCGCTTTTTATTTGGCCACACTAAAACTTTGTTCATGGATCTTCTTGCAAGTGATTAATGAGTATGTCCAAGAATGCGTGAGTGTTGGTGAATTCATAATATCAAATTTGATTCTTATTGATTTTTAAAGGAGAATTTGATTCTTATTGATAAATATTGATTTTGACCATTTCTGCTGGATTATTTTTTTTAATGCGAACTAGCATATCTAGTTTCATTTTATAATACTAAGATTAATCAGATGTCAAAATATTGTAAACTATTGTCAATCTCAATTACATGATTTTATCCTAATATGTTTATTGGGAGTATTAATAAAAAACATTATATTTTGAAAATTATTCTTTTCCCTTTTAAAATTGTTCATTCCTTTAACTTAATTAAAGTTAACTCCCGCTCGACATTTTTCAGTTAGTGTTAACTTTCGCTAACACTTTAAAGATCGATTCAATCATTTTTTAAGTCCATTCAACCGATTTTAAAAGTGTCAGCGCAAATTAACTCTAGCTGAAAAATGTCAGGCAAAAGTTAACTCTAATTGAGTTAAGGGAATGAATAATTTTGAAAGGTAGAACAACAATTTTATTTTATTTTTTATTTAATTGGGCTTGTGGGAAAATGATTTGATTGGGCTTACTATGATGGATAAGTATTAAGTAAGCCCCTAAGTATGCCACTTGAAAGGAAGAAGAGCAATTATGTTTTCTTTTATTTTTTACGAGTTTTTGCACTCATGTTTAGGACAAAAAAATAACATCTTCCACAAAATATTTGAATTTTTCGACAAGGGACAAATTAAATATGAATTTTCAACACGTCTAAAACTCAAGATACCAAAACATCACTTAGAAATTGAATTTTAAGCTGTTTTTTTGCAGACACTTCTATAAAAATACATATAGAGGGTCTGCAAATTTACGTAGTATTTCAACTAAGCCTCAATTTATTTTGAATTTTTTTACCGAAACGCGTAAAATCACAATATTTTTCCAACTGCACGTCCGGAAAAGTTATATCGAGGTTGAATTTTTTAATTATTTTTTGCACACATGTCAAGGACTTAAACAAAACATGTCCCACAAAAAATTATAATTTTCCAACAACGGATGAATTAAATATGAATTTTTAATCTGCCAAAAACTCAAGAAACCAAAACATCAAAACGTCGACCTAGAAATTGAATTTTGAGCTGGTTTTTTTGCAGACAACTCAAAAAAAAATACATATAGAGGGTTTGTAAAGTTTCGTAGAATTCTGAATAAGCTTCGATTTATTTTGATTTTTCCAACCAAAACGCGTAAAATCACAATTGATTCTCTTCCAAGAACTTCACTTAAGTGTAGCAAAGTCAGCTGTAGTTAACTGCAGCTGGGAGTCAGCCGTAGTTAACTACCGCTGGAGTCAATTTTGTAACTTCCATGTGTTTTTGGGAACTTGTTGATGTCCGAAAAGCAATTTTCTTGAGAAATTAGGCTAGTGATAGTTGGTCTTTTAAGCCCGTGAAAGTTACTATGATGGGTCTAGTGATAGTTAATAGTCGTTCAGCTTTCCCGTAGTAGTTAACTGCCATTAGGCTCTTTTAAGATTGATTAAATCCATTTAGAAAATAACTGAACCGCTCTAAAAAATGTCCAATTAACGGCAAGTATTTCTTTGAGCAATTTAAGAAATGAGAAGAGTAATTTTCATTTAATTATGTTGTTGCCCCCGTTGTATACTGAACACTGCACTTAAAGTTTATCTGATTGGAATAGAAATAGTTATTTCTTTGCGGAAGGCCGAACAAGCGAACGATTAACCACTCATTCTCACAAATCCAAATGCCCCTCATGATCTATCAATACTCATGGAACCTATTATAATTAATATGTAAATATATGCTATAATTTTGTTTATATGATCTATGGTTATACTGTTATACTGCCATCAATTTCTTTTTAAAGTCTATTGCAAATTAATGGTTCAAATTGGATAAATTAATGTCAATGCCAACATGCCAAGGGTGCGACCAGTGACAAGAATATATTGTGACTAAACCTTTGACTCTTAAAACTCACTTTGCAAAGGTTTGAATGAGTTGGTTCATATTTGGCTTTGGAGCAGGTAAGTTGATGGTGTTGCATGACTCGGATACCCTTCCATCTTTTATTCAATCTAGCACATTCCAATATTGACACTGGAGTTTAGGGGTTACAAATTACATTCATTCCTCATTAGGCCCTTTGATTTGCTCATAGACCGATTGAATTTCCAAAATTGTTTCCGTCGGTTCGTAACTCCCGATCACTCAAGTTCGAGAGTTACACCCCAATGCGTTGTGAATTCATACAGAAGCAGAAACAGAAACAAAAACCACCATTTGTGTTTTAAACCTAATTCCTTGCATATTTTCCTCCCTAACTCTAATTAATATCTAATCGGGGTTTCTGCAAGACAGGAGTTATGATCCCTATCCCAAACTCTAATTAACCTCGGTGGAGCATTACCGGACCTGGGACGGATCCACCTTTGCCTAGATGGGGGCAAGTGCCCCCACTAAGATATTAACCCCTCACAAATATAGTATAACTATTAGTAATAAACTGAACATGATGCACCGTCAGATATATGAGCCACTAGAATGACAATGTAATAGTGCTTGTACACGGCCATTAGAAAGTAAACAATGAATGTTTTCCGGAAAGATGAAGTCAAGATCACTTATATTACGAAATGCACTAAACTAGAAGAATGTTATATAAAATAGAATATTGTGTGCATGTATACTTTCATATTTTTATAATTCAAATTAATAGTATTATTTGTATCTTTAATATTTTTAATTTATATATGAATTTCTGAATCCGTCAATGACCAGACCCATTGTGTTGAGCAGACTGAGGTGAAGGAGGCGGTGATGGTGAGTTTCTCAATTTTCTCATCTTCATATCTACAAATTGAATTATATATGGTTATAAAAAATTCAAAATATATTTGAACATTATTAACATGCATGACTTTGTACATTTTTAGTTCGCTATAATAATTTAAATGTGTGACAAAGACAAACCTGCACTAACTGGAGCCAATTGCAGAAACAAACTAAGGGCGATTATCAGCAGGATGAGAAAACGCAAAAAATAATTATTAGATATGTTGAAAATATAAGCCATCTCACAACATTGAAATTAACCTATGATATGCCATGCCAATGTAGATGTTAGCTAAGACAATATATAGTCTTTTTTCAATGAAATTTCATTCAGAAAATGACACTAGTTTCTAAAATTAATTAAAAAAAAGAAAATGTTAACTAGTGTCTCTGGGGCATTCTTTAAGACCTTTAAAAGGTAACTTTTTCTGAAAAGTAATATAATCAATGCATTGAAAATTGAAATTTTAACTTTTTTTACAGAATAATTTCTTCTTTTAAAATGCTTAAAGAGTACCCCGAAGACACTCGTTAACAAAACCCTTAAAAAAAATATATTGTGTTGTGTATGAAGGGCTAGACTTACACGTGATTGTGTTTGTGTTTATAATGAGGTTTAGAACCATGTGCCACATGTGTGAGGTGGAGTATAAAAGGAATAATCCTTGGTGAAGAAAACGTGTGAATACCTGTATGATATATATGTTTTAGTTGAAATTTGAGTATGTTGTTTTTGTAATTAAGTTTGTTATTTAGATATTTTTTGTAAATAGTTTTGTTACTCATTTGGTGTATGTTATCTTGTGGATAGAATAACTACAATTAGATGGTTATTTAATGTTCGGTAAGTTCTAAGAGATAAGTAAATTGCTCTTCTCTTATACAAAATTGATCACTCTCAGATGAACCAATAAAAATAATTTAAGCGTGAGTTAAGTCACGTTAAAGCAACGTGAGTTAATTCACGCTATGATGCAATACTGTTTTAGACAAAATCCAGCAATTCCACACTTCAAAACACATTTCTTTCCCTCTTCATCTTCAAAAACTCAAAAAGTGCGAAAATTTGGAGCAAAATCTAGAGCTGAAATCATTGGAATCGTCAGGAAGTATGTTTTTACGTTCGTCAAACGTAAAAAATGAGGTAATGTATCACCTAACCTCTTTAGATTTTGCTGATTTTTGAGCTATGTTCCTCATTTTTGGAAGCATGTCTCGGCGTGAGTTAAGTCACATTGAGTGCTCAATGCGAGTTGACTCACGTAGGTGGAAGGGCAACGTAACTTAACTCACGTTGGTGTCTAGAATTTGAATTTTTGCGCCATTTTTTTCTTCATTCCTAGGCTTGTTCCACAAGTTATTTATATTTTTTTCTTGTTATTTTTTATTCCATAGATATAGTGATGGTTGAAAATATGGTGGATGATGGCGTTGAGCCGAAACCGACCAAAATTGTGTTGGTTTATACGGCTAATTAGTTTCCAAGCTAGGGGGTGAATATCTTTTTGAAAGGTTTTTCGGTGTTTAAACAAAAACCAATTTTAACGTAATTGACTATTGGAATCGTGCTCGAACAATCACAACAATGTACCAAAAAGACAAATATATGTGCAATAAGATTTAATCTTAGAATTGAGAGATTCACGATACAAATCTTATTATACAATCAAACTTTAATTAACCTTGAGCAATGTACAAAACTTATAGACAATTTCAAACCAAACATATATGAACAAAATTACTAAGCTATCAAATCAAAACACAATACATGTGAAATTGAAGAATTGAATAGATTTTGTAACCAATTGATCTAAGCAAATTATTTGAAACCTAATTCAATGAATTAGATTATTTTTCAATGAAAAACAACTTAAATCAACACTAACAATTATTAATTGATCACATGCAATAGTAAAAAGTAAAGAGGATAGGGAAGAGAGATAACACCAATATTTTTATAGTAGTTCGCTCTTTCTCGTCCTCGCTGGAGCTATGTCTACTCTTTTTGATGTAGTACACCTTCAACAAGGTCATCCACTAAGTAACAAATGTTCATTACAATGTGTTTACAAGATTTCCTTGAAATTAAACCTAATTCTTCAACCCTTATGCAAACACTCCCCCAAACTCCAAGTAACCCTTGAATTTGATGCTTCTTGAATCTTCGAATCCTTGATTACCCGTGCACCCCTTTGAACTCTTCACTCAAGCCTTCGATGCTACGTCCGGTAAACGAATCCCCTTTGACTTCAAGCACGGTTAGAAAGACCCTCAAGTCCTTAAAAAACAAATAAAGTAAAACTATGTAGGCTTCAACCTTCCCCTTTTTGATGATGTCAAATAGTTGATGATAACTCCCCCTGTCATATAACAACAACAAAAAAACGGCAAACAACAAAAGGAAGAAGAAGAAGGATAAAGGTAACAAGGAACATCAACATATCATGGAACATCAACAAATTGAAGTTTGCGTCGAAGCTTCTTTTGATGTCAAATCTATCGTTCAAGTGAAGGTTAATGTCAAAATTCCCTATCAAGCTTACATTGAAGAAAAACCTAAACTTACCGGTGTTTCCGAGCTTCACGATTATGAAGTAACACTGCCTCATTTTTTTAACAAATGATAGATGATGAGACCGAGATGATTTTCTTGGTTGGGTTTGTCGACAAGCGGCAATGGCAGAATTTACTATATCTATCGATAAATCTAGTATAAAAAAATTCATTGTTGATGTTGCAATATGAAAGGAGTAGTGTATACAAACCACTGAAGAGGAGGAAGAAATTGAATCTTGAAGGCACGGGTTCAAGAAAATGTGATTGTCTGTTTAGGTTGTGTGGTTACTTTGAGAAGAATACAAATGATTGGTGGTTGGTAATGCTTAATGAAATTCACACAATGAGTTCGAGCCAAATTTAGGCGGTCACTTTCTTGCAGGTAAACTACAAGAGGAGGAGAAGAAAAGAGTTGTTGACATGACAAAGAGCTTGGCGTTGCCAAAGAATATTCTCACGTATTTTAAGGACAAAAACAAATAAAGTGTGACGAATATAAAACAAGTGTACAATGTGCATTTTAGATGGTGAAAGTATGTAAGAGGTGACAAGACGGAGATGCAATACTTGATTGAGAAGTTGGAAGAGCATAAATACGTCTATTTCACAAGAACAAATAGTGAGGAAACCACTCTTGAAGACGTATTTTTTGCTCATTTGGAGTCAATTGATATGCTTAACAAATAGTAAGGGCGATTATCAGCAGGATGAGAAAACGCAATAAAATTTAAAGGGTTAATAGGTCTTTACCCCCCTGTAATATAGGTCATTTTCGATTTTCCCCCCTGTAAAATATTTTTGTTTTGATTTACCCTCTAATAGGTCAAACAAAAACCAATTTTATTTTATTTTTTCAAGAATTTTTCGTTTTTGTTTGGCCTATTAGGGAGTAAATCAAAACAAAAATATTTTACAGGGGGTAAATCAAAAAAAAATTTTTACAGGGAAAAACCGAAAATGACCTATATTACAGGGGGATCAAGACCTATTAACCCAAATTTTATTAGATATGTTGAAAATATAAGCCATCTCACAATATTGAAATTAACCTATGACATGCCAATGTAGATGTTAGCTAAGACAATATATAGTATTTTCTCAATGAAATTTCATTCAGAAAATGGCACTAGTTTCTAAAATTAATTAATAAATATAATAATTGTGTTGTGTATGATGGGTTAGACCTACACGTGATTGTGTTTCTGTTTCTGATGAGGTTTAGAACATGTGCCACATGTGTGTGAGGTTGAGTATAAAAGGAATAATCCTTGGTGAAGAAAACGTGTGAATACCTGAATGATATATGTTTTAGTTGAAATTTGAGTATGTTGTTTTTCTAATTAAGTTTGTTATTTAGATAATTTTTGTAAATAGTTTTGTTACTCATTTGGTGTATGTTTTCTTGTGGATAGAATAACTACAATTAGATGGTTATTTAATGTTTCGTAAGTTCTTAGATAAGTAAATTGCTCTCTCTTATACAAAATTGATCATTCCCACGTGAACGGACGAAAATAACTTACGCGTGAGTTAATTCGTTCGGCATATCAATGTGAGTTAAGTCACGTTTAAAGCAACTTGAGTTAATTCACGTTGCGATGCAATACTGTTTTAGGACAAAACTCAGCAGTTCCACACTTCAACACACATTTCTTTCCCCTTTTACCTCTAAAAACTCAAAAAGTGCGCAAATTTGGAGCAAAATCTAGAGCTGAAATCATTGGAATCGTCAGGAAGCAAGTTTTTACACTCATCAAACGTAAAAAATGAGGTAATGTATCATCTAACCTCTTTACATTTTGCTGATTTTTGAGCTATGTTCGTCATTTTTGGAAGCATGTCTCGACGTGAGTTATGTCACGTTGAGTGCTCAACGCGAGTTAACTCACGTAGGTGGAAGGGCAACGTAACTTAACTCACGTTGGTGTCCAGAATTTGAATTTTCGCACCATTTTTTTCTTCATTCCTTGGCTTGTTACAAAATTTATTTATATTTTTTTCTTGTTATTTTTTATTCAATAGATATAGTGATGGTTGAAAATGTGGTGGATGATGGCGTTGAGCCAAAACAGACCATAATTGAAGTTTGCGTCGAAACCTCTGTTGATGTCAAATCTATCATTGAAGTGAAGGTTAATGTCAAAATTCCCTATCAAGCTTACATTGAAGCAAAACCTAAACTTACCGGTGTTTCCGAGCTTCACGACTATGAACTAACACCGCCTCTTTTTTTAACTAATGATAGATGACGAGAGCGAGATGATTTTCTTGGTTGGGTTTGTCGACAAGCGGCAAGGGCAGATTTACTATATCTATAGATAAATCAAGTATAAAAAAATTTATTGTTGATGTTGCAATATGAAAGGAGTGGTGTTTACAAACCACTGAAGAGGAGGAAGAAATTGAATCTTGAAGGCACGGGCTCAAGAAAATGTGATTGTCTGTTTAGGTTGTGTGGTTACTTTGAGAAGAATACAAATGATTGGTGGTTGGTCATGCTTAATGGAATTCACACAATGATTTGGAGCCAAATTTTGGGGGTCACTTTCTTGCAGGTAAACTACAAGAGGAGGAGAGGAAAAGGGTTGTCGACATGACAAAGAGCTTGGCGTTGCCAAAGAATATTCTCACATATTTGAAGGACAAAAACAAAGAAAGCGTGATGAATATAAAACAAGTGTACAATGTGCATGCTAGATGGTGAAAGTCTGTAAGAGGTGACAAGACGGAGATGCAATACTTGATTGAGAAGTTGGAAGAGCGTAAATACGTCTATTTCACAAGAACAAATAGTGAGGAAACCACTCTTGAAGACGTTATGGAAAAATTTGTAAGGGCATGGACGGATAATGTCTTGCATCTAGGCTACAGAACTACCAACATTGTTGAATCGGCTCATGCAAGGTTGAAAACATATTTGAGGAGTATTGAAGGAGATTTGGCATCATCTTGGAATGAAATAGACAAAATGTTGGCTATCCAGTTGTTTGAGATACAAACAAGTTTTGGAAGGAGTCGTACCGTCTTAGAACACAAATACAAAGGTAACTTTTTGTACACTTAGTTGGACGGTTGTGTATCTAGAAACGCATTGTGTTTTATCTTTGAGGAAGCAAAACGCTCCAAGACATTTGGCTTTGCTAAGAAAGATTAATGTTGCGTGATTAATGTGGTTAAAGTTGCATATTCGATTGGATGATATATAACCACATTGGCAAAGGGTACATGTATGTGAAGAAGAAGTTGATGATGACTTTTCTATGATGGAGAAGTGGAATGACATTCAAGAACGTCTCAAAAAAGTCCCTTACAAAATGAAACTCCACATCAAAGAGGTGATGCGTCAACTAGCATTTCTACAAAACACGATGTTGTCTCCACCTCCAAAAAAGGTGCTAACCAAGGGAGCACCTAAAAGGGTGAGGTCTACACCGAAAGAGTCATCCACGGGTCGAATTCCCTTTATGCGGGAGAGTGTTGATTCTCAATTTTCCGATAGTCAATCGTCACAAATCAAGATATCATTTCTAAAGAGGAAAAGTGCGCGTATTGGCAATTCATCGCACTCACAAGCTTCGACGCCAACTATACACCCGGATCCGGATTTACCATACATAACACAATTCCCAAAGATCACAAGACCTTACATTGAAAATATTGTGAATGTTAAAGGGGATGATAATTGTGGATTCCATGTCATAACTAGACACATGTTCATGGATGAGGAAAATTATGTATTAGTTTGTAGTGCACTTATTCATGAATTGAAAACTAGTAAGAGTGACTATTTTGCCGATATTTGATTTGGAGAAGCGTTTTGAATATATTATGAATGTTTTACACCCTCCAACAAATAGTGATGGAATTGCAAACATAGATAAGTGGTTGGCATTACCATATATGGGTCACATTGTTGCAATTTGTTAGAAGAGAGTTGTTGTTCTATTGGTTTCGCCCGAAAGAGGTATATGTGAGACTTTTTTCCCAATCCAAGGTGCTCCGCCATTTAACCCACAATCCCACATCATGTATCTTGACTTAATTCCCGACCACTTTCTTCATGTTTATTTAAAAGACGGTTGTCCATTACCACTTAACAGATGCAATAGGAAGAATATTCTTCGCTTTTTATTTTGTTGATTGTTTTTCATCATTTAGTGTTGCCTTAGACGACTTGGACCAATGGTACAATTAGTATTTCAAATTCAGGAATTTACCTCTGGTTTTGACCAAAAACAATGTATTGTCTTCATACCAACTCTCAAATTATCTATTTCGAAGCAGAAGAAACCACCCTCATTCAAAAAGAGACTGAGCATGATCTAACATGCATGTAGTCATTTTGTGTGAGTTAGTTTTAACTTGATACTATTATTATTGGATTGAAGATATAGGATCACTCTTTGAGCCTACAATTATGTGAATGTTTCTTTCATTAATTTTTACACCCAACAAGGAAAAGCCTATCGAGGTAATAAAATTTCCTTCGGAAAATATGCTCTTCAGGCACTTGAGCCCGCTTGGATCACATCTAGACAAATAGAAGCAGGGCGACGGGCAATGTCACGAAATGTTTGCCGAGGTGGGCAAATATGGGTACGCATATTTCCAGACAAACCTGTTACAGTAAGACCTACCGAAACGCGTATGGGTTCGGGAAAAGGATCTCCCGAATATTGGGTAGCTGTCGTTAAACCCGGCA
>Ga0315915_1003466_pt1 | contig 19959 bp, 10 predicted proteins | sample MpolbnodulesMG_FD_207738 | JGI IMG/M metagenome (GOLD analysis project Ga0315915, IMG submission 207738) | Medicago polymorpha root nodule microbial communities from Los Angeles, California, United States - branched nodules | ecosystem: Host-associated > Plants > Roots > Nodule | place: USA... | reverse complement strand
AAATATTTGTGTGAGATCTCTCATATATATATATATATATATATATATATATATATATATATATATATATATATATATTAAGTTTTGAAGTTTTAATTTCATCTTTTATATTAAATAAGTGTGTGAACGCGCACATATATTAAGTATATTGGATTGAAATTATTTCATTTCAAAATTAAAATTATTGGATAACATATCATATTAATATTTTAAAATAAGTAATTAATTTTAAATCAAATTGCAAAGAATTAAAATTGTTGAACTTCTAGAATACCATATTTTATTATTAGTTTTCAACTTTATTGAGTATGTTTGATATTTCCATTTTTTCTAGAAGTCCAAAATATTACAAAAGTAAAACATAACATTAAATATTTGGTAAACAATTTTACATATATACAATAAAATATAATTTTAAATGGGTAAGTTTTTTCTTTTTACTTTTATAAAAAAAACGTTGATGTAAAAAAATATAAATTTTAAAAAATAAATACGAAAATAAAATTAAGAAACTGTATGTACTTTTCAACTTTAAAATTAATTACTTCACGGATATTTTGTTGACTAAAAAATTACCATAGAGAAATTAAAACACAAAATACAAAAACTAAATTGATTTTAAATTTGGAAATAATTAAATTTGAATATAAATAATACTTTTGAAATAAAATCAATATTTTATATTCTTATATTAATTTAAAAATTAATTATATGTTTTGACTAAAAATATATAATTAAATTTATAGAATCAAACATTTAATATCCCCATGAGCATAATTCAGTTGGCAGAGGCAATGCATTAGTATATACCGGGGCTGAGGTTTGAACCCCAAACACCCTATTTATTCACATTTTTTTAAAATTTGAATTTTAGCCACTAGGTTATTTGACCAAAAAGAAAAAGAAACAAACATTTAATTCAAATAAGGACTGAATTATGTTTTTTTTAAAAGAAATTAAGATTAAATTATTATATTTATTGAAAATATATGTTCAAATATTTTTCTTTGAGAAGATGTTAAAATTGAATTTGAAATTGAAAAAAGAAAATAGGCTGGACATAATAAAAATATATATACGTGTAGTTTGTTTAAATATTTATGATGAGAAATCCATCTTTCAATTATATATAAAAAACGAGTAATGTGTTAGTATCTTGAATGCTTAGTAAAAAAACATGGAAAATTAAGTTTCTTTTTAAAATTAGAAAAATATTAAATTTGTTGAAAAAATTACTTTAAAATTATATTGGACATTAATTTATTGTAGCAAAATATGATAATATATTAATTATAAATTTAAATGAAAAATTTGGTGGATATTATCAAAATAACATAGGAACTTTCTTGAGGTAGTTGTCTAGATTAAAAGAATATGGGGAACAGAATAAAAAAATAATAAGAATTTAAAAATTATTATTGATTGTATGTTAAATTAGAAATTGTCCCGGTGAACATAACTCAGTTGGTAAAGATAATGTAGAATATATGCAAGGTTTGAGGTTCGAATCTTGGACACCACAAAAAAAAAAAATTTAGATATGATAGAAAGTTATATAATTTGAGATATTATGATACATAAAATTTGGGTTTAACCAAAACAAATCGTTAAAATGCAAGTAGAGAACGCACATAATTTCTTTTTTTTTTTTTAAGGTAAGAAAACACACATAATTATAAAATACAAAATTTGCTAATTTTGCGAAAACAATTTTGAAAAGATTAAAATGTAATGAAACAAAATATTTATGCTGCATAATAAAAATTCTTTTTTAATGACAAAAGTAAACGTTTGTAGAGTATGTGCATAATAAACTAAATACAAAATTAAATAATTTTTCCGGTAAATAAATAAAATGTTATTTTAATTTAGACATCAATTTATTCCACCAAAAAATAATAAAAAGTTAATTAAAAAATGAAATGGAATATTTATTGGATATATGAAAGTAATATGTTTGTTGAGTTATTTATACCAAATAATTTTGAAAATCGAGAATTTGGGTACAGCTCCAAACAAAAATATTTGGGTACATAAAAAAAATTAAAAAAGAATAGAAATAAGTGTACGTGGCAAACTATGCAGTCAAAAATCAAGATAAGGGTTTGTGATGTTAGATGGTGGCTTAAGAATTAACATGGTTTAAGACTACCGGACCAACCAGCAACCATGTTGCTGCAATCCGGAATACTGAAGCAACCGAACCGAAGTGGCAAGAACCCCAGACGAACTGGCAGAACCACCCTAAAACAGTGAATCTGTCAAAATCGACAGGTTTACAGTTCAAACCTGTTCAGGCGAAGGATGCCATTTTTTTTACCCAACAACTAGAAATTATTATAAATCAAAGCGCAAAAACTGACAAGAAAAGGCTAACGCGTCAACATGAAATGGATATGCAGCAATAATTACAGAAAAGAAAATGAATGAAAGTGCAAGAATACTGCAAATTTGCATATAGTTCAAAAGTGCAAAGATACTGCATAATTGCATATAGTTCAAATAATTAAAAATATTTCACATTAATGCATGAATCATGAATGAAAGCTACGAAATTTTAACTACTTGCCCTAACCCGAATCCATCAAACGATAGATTACTCCCCAACCTAAAATCAAACTGAACAATCATTATTCCGATGTGTCTAAGTGCGTTGAAATTCCAAGTGTACATCATCCTTGTAGCGAAGAAGAACAGCATCAAGTACCACTGCCTTCATGACAAATAAACTGAGATGAAATGGAAACTTCCATTTCATTGAACCAATACATAATTAGTGTTATGTGTTCAGCCTCTTGTCTGTCGTGTGTTGTAGGAATTGCAGTTGAGGCATTTTTGCGCTACAAAATGGAACCGGACATTAGAGGTTCTTCCACAATCATTGCACAGGATCCAAACCTGCATGTAAAGGATAACGCTATTAGTGTCCTTGAATTTAAGATGCCAATAAAATAAGCCGCAAGTCTATGCTTCTAGGTGCATACTGAAGGAGGAGAAGGCTAAACCAGACTCTAGTAACCACTATTTCATCAATCACCATATATACCTCCATAGCACCAATAAGACATCCTTGGTACAAACACGTATTATATAATACACTCAGTATGAATAACATGTAGAGTCCTTTTAATTTGCCAAAAATTAAGAAACCAACAGACCAAATTCATATGCGTACAGGCAACATTAAACATATAACAACTACTTATTCTGTGCAGATACCCGTAAGCATACGCGTAATATAAACAACCATCAGATAGGGGGAAAAAAAACTGACCATTTTGTTTTGATATGGCTCAGGCATTGGTGTAGCAGCAATCTCCATGTCCAATTTCTCCCAAACCTTTGACATATCACAGACCGACTTTGAACAGAGAGGGCATGCGAACCTGATACACAATCAAATACAAGAATGAAGACAATATTCAGAAAGAGATGAAGAAAAAAGTAGACTTGGAGCTCTGTGAGCACTCACTGGAAATGTTCTCTCATTTCATTCAGACAGCTTTTATGGATTGTATGTCCACACGGCATAACAATGACATCATTTCTTGATTCAAACAAATACTGCATTCATCAATGTTGGCACCACATGAATCAGATTCCAGCAATTTAAAAAGCAGTTATAATGATGTTTGAGATCCAATTTAAATTAACTCTAATTAAAATATTTACAACTCTGCACCGACTGATATAATAATCCTTACAAGCAGAAGAAAGTTAACAAAATTCATAACTATTACAGGATTCTTTGAATAAGTCTTTTCTTGTAAGTACTTATTCGAAGTTTATTTAATTGGTTCTAAACCATGAAAGTTGTAAATATGTTACCTCAAAACAAACAGGGCAATCATGATGCATTGCTCCTTCCACACAGGGGTGACTGTCTCTCAGCAGAGTTGAGTAGCAACAACCTATGCCAAAAAAACCATGGATGTCAAATAAGTACTACATTTCATAATTATCGCATTGCTACTTAAAGAACTAAGCAAAAAACATAGGAAAAAAAGTGATAGCACTTACCACACTTATTACAATGGAAGAAATTCTCTTGTCCACCAGTTCTGCGCAAAAATATAACAAAATCAATCAGTTTGAGTTCTGACACAGAGCAAAGGCAATAAAAAGTAAAGTACACTAAAGCTTCAAGATGTATCTAACAAAAATGCAATAAGTTATATGCAAATAGTTAAAAAATTGTACAAGAACAGATATGGCATTGCATTTTCATTTTTCCAAAAGATCCCTAAAATCAGGATAGAGCTAAGTGCTGGGTTAGTTTAGTTAAGGTCCAAATGAGAAACTATTTTGGGTGGATGTGGAAGTGCCAATATGACATGTAAATTTTATAATAAAGGGTCTTGCTAACTTGTGCCCTAAGGGTGCATGTTAAGGATTCCAAAAAGAGAAAAGGGTCTTGCTGACTTATGCCCTAAGGGCACATGTTAAAGATTCCAAAAGGAGAAATTTTGTATTGATAAAAACAATTTTTTGACTTATAAAATATTGAATGCACAATTTTTAAGACAACTTTACTATATTAAGTTTGTTAACATATGCCCTTAGGGCACGTGTTAGCATTTTCCTATAATAAAGTAGACTGAAACAAAATGAAAAAAAGTGAGCCCCCGTTGAAACATGTTGCCTTCCCTCATAATGATGCAATTTGTTATGTTCCAGACTACAAAACCAGGTTATCAATTCATACCTGCAAATTCCACAGCCATTACAATGGTACTGCTGCTTAGATATCTGCATCATTTAAAAGGAATAAGATAGTTTACTAATCTAAAATTGCAGTTATAGACTCACTGGTCTATGCTTCACAAGCAATCATTTAAGAGAGTATATCTAGACCGCAACATCAAAAGAAAAAGGAATCTTGTTCCTAGGATCAATACTCACATCATCGTCGTAGAGCTTGCATGTATCACAAAAGTACTTGCCCATGCAAACACCACAATTAACGCAATTTTGCTGCGCCTGAAAGTAGTAAAAATCAGCACAAGAAAAAAACTTAGCTTCAGACGTTCAAAGCAGAGTGCATACGGTAAAATTCCATATATCATTGTAGCTGATACATTGATTTATTGAACAAACAAAATCATCAAAAACAGTTTCAAGCAGCATAAGATCTATTGCTCTAGGCAACATCTCACAACCACAAAACACCTGGAAGAACCTCCGGACAGTAATAAGCTTAACAAATGCACCATATTATTTTCTTTATGCATGTGCTTACATGTATATAATCTATGCAGAGAGATTTTCTTTCTTCATTACAGATTGCAGATAATAAAGATTCAACTCTTCTCAAACCGATAGTTACATCAACCTTTATAAATAAATTCTATATAAGTGTCACAACACTAAAATAACAAAAATAATGAAAAAAACTCTAACCCACCTCTTGTTCAACGCCACAAAGTGAACATATCACCTGTATACATCAATTTTTTTTATTAGCACTACGGAGGGCATTGAGCACAAAACAGGAAAAGGTTCAAAAATTTGTGGATATTCAAATTAAGGACGTCCAAGTAAATAAGAATACCTGTTTGACTTGGTGTCGAGGCATGTCGTGTCTATGCTTAAAATCTACGTTGATATCATTCTGCAAAAAAGCATTATAACAAAAGTAAGTACCCCAAAATTAAGAATACTGCCAACGCAATAATTAGCCGTCATGGGACACTTTGAAGCCATACTTCTAAAGTGAAAGTGAAACTCAAGTAGAAAGTGATAGATCACTTCATGATGAAAATCGGAAAAACAAAGGACTGCCATAATAACAAGGCCAAGACAAATAGAAACCAATTACAACTAAATTTTCACTATGACTAATTTAGTAGTTGTTAGTGTTGTTAAGTAGCGGATATAGTATAGCAAAGTTCATACAAATCATAATTTTCCCACAATGGCTATTTAGCAGAATATGTTGTCAAATAGCGGCTATAGGGGTGCTATAGCACTGTTGTAGCGGAAAACCAATAGAATGAACAAGAAAAACTATACTAATTTATCTTTGAAAATATTTTTTTAATTAATATATAATAATCTTAATACATATATTTAATATATACTAGCTAAAATAATCTCACGACGCATTGTTGCATGTTTGACCGACCTTAACAAATGGTGTATACCTTCCTTAAAAGCTGTTATTTTATTCAATATATAATAATCTTAATACATGTATTTAAGATATAACTTAGCATATAAAAGTTAAAATAATCTCAAGTCACGTGATCGCTCGTGCCGTGTATATTTTCCTTACAAGCACGCTTCTAGATTGACAATAAAATATGCTTTTACTTACATTTTTTTTTCCTTGTATAGCACATTCAACGGTCTTATTCCAGTAATAAATACCCCTCTTGAGCAAATCATGAAACCACACAAGTTTGTTTTCACAGTTTCAAATCTCTATTTTTTGGTCTTTCAAAAATGGCTGAGAGAATTTCCATCGGAAATGCTGGGGACAAAAACCTCAAGCGCAAAATGATGGAGGAGCCAGAGCCAGAGTCAAAATCAGAGAAGGAGCCAAAGGCAATACCACCAACCTCTGAATCAGATGTTGAGGATTTGCTGACCCTAAGGCTTGGCTTCCGCCCAATGCCCACTTCCAAAGCCTTGGAGAAGGGCGAACCTTCACGTTCATTTAAGAATGCTGCTGATGAACCTTTACCTGAGCAAGACGTGAGGGAATTCCCCTGTCAGTACTGTGACAGGAAATTCTCCACTTATCAGGCTCTTGGAGGACATCAAAACGGTCATAAGCATGACCGGATCTTCAAAAAACAGGAAGACAAAAGGAAGGAGATAGATTTACTCCGAAGGATCGTAGCTACTAATCAACCATACCCTCATCCATTTTCAAGTCCTACTCCCTATCAAGGGCATCCAAATTTCTGTAGTGCTAACTTGCACAACCCAGTTGGCGCCCATGTGAACAATACCTTGCCTTCTTGGCTTGGTTCACCTTCTGGTGGCTATGGAGGGATGCATATGCCACATTCACCCCTTGCAACACCACAATTTGGGATGATTAATTTTTGGCGTGTAGGTCAAAATGCTGAATTGCCAATTCCACAAAAGTCAAACACTTCGGGTTTGGGACTTTTTGCTCCAGCAAATCAAACTCCTCCATTGGCTGAGGGTGCAGAGAGAACTTTCATTGATCAAATTCATTCTCATGCTCTTCCATTATTATCTCGTGATCCTACTGGAGAAGGCATAATTCAGGCAAATCCCAATGTGCCCTCATCATCAACTCAATCAACCTCGGAGGAACTCAACTTGAATCTCCCCCTTTAAGATTTATGTCTTCTATGATTTAATGTCCTTGTTGTTGTTTTGTTGTTTTAATTTTATTTATTTTCCGCATATCTTTATGTACTTTGAGGGGTAACCTTGGCGCAACTGGTAAAGTTGTTGTCATGTGACTGAAAGGTCATGGGTTCAAGTCCTGGAAACAGCCTCTTGTGTAAAAAACAGGGTAAGGCTGCGTACAATACCCCAAATGGTGGGACCCCTTCCCGGACCCTACGTATGCGGGAGCTTTAGTGCACCGGGTTGCCCTTTTTTATATCTTTATGTACTTTGTTTCATGAAAGAATAAAATATATGTCTCCTTTATAAGAAGACTTATTTTTCAAGTAGATAGATTACCACTGTCATTTCGTAATGATTATTCATTTGTCCAAACATGCGCAAGCAAATTTCTTAAATTAAGAATCAAATTTTACGACTAAGTTCATGAACTAGTTTCCAATGAAAGATGATTTTAGGGATAAATTGCAAGGTTGTAACAAATTTAACAATATGAAAGTATAATTTTGTCTTTTCATAATGATTATTCATTTTCCAAACATGTGCAAGCAAATTTCTTAAATTAAGAATCAAAATTTACGACCAAATTCATGAACTAATTTCCAATGAAAGATAATTGTATGGATAAATTGCAAGGTTCGTAACAAATTTAATAATACGAAATATGAAAGTATTATTTTATTTATTTTGTTTCATAAAAGTATCACTTTCACCCTTGTGGTATTCTCTTTGCCTATTGTGGAAATAGAATTGAAGTTAACCGAAGACCGAAATAATTGAAGTTAATCAGAAAAGGATTTGAATTCTTTAAATAATTATCATAAAAAACATTCAATATATTAAATTGTATTAAAAAAGAAAAAACTGATAGAGATTTTTATTCAAACTTAGATGCCTCTTATATTTATTATTGTTTATTTCTTTACATGAATAAATTTTTATGGTTAATTAATGTTTATTATCAACATATATTTTTTTACATATAATTTTTTTTCTTCAATATTTCCGTTTCATTCTCACATGAGTTGGTAACGAGAGCGTGGATGTGTTTAGCATAATAGTTTAAGATATTCCGTAAACTGATACATATACAACACTTCATTCATACATATACATAAATATAATTCACGAGATTATTCACAATTTATTTGGCTAACAATATACATATACTTCATCTTCTGACTCATATAACAACAAGAATTAGTTCTAATTAGTAGGTGAATTAGTAGCATACTAGTTCAAGACTTGTATACATGGCAACTAATTATCCTTTTCTTGTAATTTAACACAATACCTATGCCATATATTATGTGCTTACATCTTATAACTGTATATTTATGTGGTTACATCTTATAACTGACTTCCATTCATTCACTTGGTTAATTTTAACAGTTTAATTACTGATTCTAATTCTCTTTAAATGTTCATCCATTTATAGTTGTTGAACTGACTGATAATATATATTTATTTAATGATGTATACAGAGTCATTTATATTTTTTTAGATGAAAGGAGTGTCATTTATGTTTTTTTCTTGAATCATCAGTTAGTCCACACATGCATGCATATGCCAACTTCATTTTATGATACTCACATAGTTTTTATTTCAAATATTAGATTTCATAGATCTCATTTCTCTCTCTGCGATTGAAAACACAGGTGTGTTCATATACATACCGTCTATGCCACATAAAACCAATGAATGACGGTGACAATTGAGGAAAGGATTGGCTATATATAAATATGAAATAAGATGGAACCATGTCATTTAAGCAACAATCATAGATTTAAAATATGCAACATATTATTATAAAAAATATATTAGGCATTTACTCACTTTTGCTTCATTGTGACAATGGCGGCAATCAAAAATCTCATTGCAACAGGGGGCCCTGATTCGGCATCTTCTCCGGTAGTGTTGGCATCTGCAAATAAAGTCTAATTTTATGGAAAAAAGAGAGCAAGAAATGCAAAAATTTGAAAAGCAGAAAAGAGCATATGAACAAGAAATTACCCATGTTCCATATATCCCTTCTCCTGCAAATCATATGTACTTGATTCTTCTCCAGGCAAGGATTCCGGATTTGATTTTGGAGGATAAACGCCTTCTTCGGTCATATGCTTCTTGTCATTGCATTCAAATTGCAGGGGCTCAGAATGCAACACTGCCACCTCGCCCATGATACAAGCTATCCTCAAATAAGATTATGAACTAGATCTAGAAATAGGCAGTAACCTTAAGGACCTGCATGTACGAACAAATTTAGAAATAATCCTAAAACTTCTACAAGTCATATTTAGTCACCCCATCAAGCCAGGTAAACACCAAACGCATTGTTGATTTCTTGCATACTGCCGCAGGCCAATTGTAATCAGCAACACAAAATCGTATTATGAGGCTCCGATCACCACTACCCCAAGAGAGGAACACAACAAGACAAGTGTATATACAAGAATTCCACATATTACAATGTAGCAGTGGGGTTTTTCACAGCCTTCGGCAGTAAATACAATTAGCATTGAACGACCACTTGATTCCTTGAAGAACTCCCAGAACAAAATCCAACTATAGTGGACCAAACCAATAGAAACTTCAACCTATTTTGAAAGCAATAAATCACTCAATCAAATGCATCTCAGATAACAAAACATAGTATTTGTGTTTATTTTATTATCCACAAAGGGCGAACCTACCTTAAAATGCAGTTCAGCGTTGATTCCTCCAGAGACCGAAACTTACCAAAAGCACATATATTATCACTCCATATAGTCTGCACCATGGTAAAATCGCTTGGGACACTATTAACACTTTTCTTATTAATAGCTAAGTCACTTCAAAGTGAACTGTGTTCACTAACAAATTGAACATTCGCACTACTTCGGGGACTAGGTTAAAAGAATCCTTATGTCATAGAAAGTTTGCAGTAGGGTTGTCTTCCAATGTAGAGAAAATGACTGTTGGAAGCAGGAAGCAAAAACCGGCGTGTATACAAGAGACTAGAGAATAATTATATGCGATCCAAACTAGCATCAAAGCCATTCCTCTTGCTGTCCAACAAAAAAAATGGATAGTTTCTATGAATTATGCAAAAAAAGATATCCCACCCATATGAAGTTCCAACAACTTCAAAATTGGCTTCAAACTCTTAATCCAAGCTTGACGAAATAAGACAGCAAGGACAAAAAACATAGCTGTCTATGTTGTTGAGATTCTTTTTGATGCAACAGCAGAAATACAGATGGGGAAGGCATTAAAAGGAGGATTTTTTTTTGCTTCCTGCAGTTGGAGATGGATCAAAATCTGAAACAAAATTGCTGGTGCTTGTTTGGTCATGCTTCCCTCCAAAAATTACAGACTCATATCTCTGCAGCATAAGCATTCTACAACTGGGTAGTACCACTTCGGATGCCCTGTGAAAGACTTCTCTACCTATAACCTAAACTGATATAATCATTAATCTCCCTTGAGTCTCCTAAAAATTTGCTCTCACATATCAATTAATATTTTCTCCCTAAGGTTATTCATCATGTAACGGGAAAAATTGTGTACAAATATGCAATTACTTTACAACACAAACCACTAGAGGCCTGTGATAGGAACAGGACCAGGTCTAGAATTTTGAGTCATAGCTTGACAGAATTCTTGCAAAAACCGCAATGACTGTGAGACATTAAGGTTTTCGTTGTCTTCGTATCACAATTATGGACTCTAAACCGCAACAATTTAAAAGCATGAGTTCAATATAATTCAACTCCGCAACATTTTAAAACCATGAGTTCAATATGATTCAACTGGGTTAAACCAGTTGAACTAGCTTACTTAAGCTTTCCCAAACACTTGTGAGACTATTTACGAGAGCTAATGAAAATAACTTATGTCTATAAGCTCTTCTAGATAGGTTCTAAAACGACTTATAACTTATATCAAAACAGTTCAACTGTATATCATCTTTTGTTATATTATAGAAATAACTTGTACTTTATAAGATAACCGCTTATCATGGTAAGGGCTTAATTAAGTTTTTTATCCCATCTGGGTCATAATTAATTGCTTAACCTTAGTTCTTCTTTTCCAAACAGGACTTTTATTTCAATTTTCAATACAAGCTAATCAAAAACACCATGATCACTACTAAAAGACAAAAACTCCTGGCCTCTAAACCAAGACCTCTTGATACCCTTATAGCAATGAATTGTGTTATGTATCATCGACACATCTGATCAAAGGTGTTTCACGTGTCCAACACAACACGACATGTTTCGGTGCGTGTTTGTGTCAGTGCTTTATAGTAAACACCCTCAAACACCTCCTAAACATAACTTGATATGAAGGAAACACGAGTAAAACAAACAAAAACCACAACAAACAAAACTAAAAAACAAAAACCTCAACAAACAGGTAAATTTCAAATTGCACAGAATTCACAAAGAACAACATCAACACATCAGAATATGCAAAAATTCAATCAAAACTCAACCAAAAACAGTTTCTAATCTAAATAATCTAAATCATAATAATAATGTTAATAATAAAACCAAGCTACATTACCTAACACAACAGAACCGAATCCAAAGAAGCTGAAACTCACAGAAAACGCAATGATGATATAACAATCGCACGCACTCAACCAATATCAAACAATTTCACAATCCAAATCAAGAAAGAGTAAAAACGAAGAAACGGAAATTAAATTGAATTGTAACAGAACAACAACGAACTTTCAACTCTTCACGACGACGTAATCAGCGAGCGATTGTTGTTCTAATTTCGAATCTCCAATCTTCAAGGAAACGCACTTTTCAACGGAAACGCGCTTTTTCTGATTTAGAAATGTTGATCGAAGAATAAGCGATTATGAGAGGAAGTTATATATAGTTGCGAAGTGATATTCGAGAGGTTTCGTTTGAAAATGAGTTAAGTGTTGTGTGTACGAAAATGAAAAAGTTAAGTGAAAGCAACAGAGGAATTAAATGATTATCCGTTAATGGTGACAGGGTGAGAAAATATCTATCTGGTGTGTGTTTCGTACCGGATAATTTGGATGACGTGGAGATAGATCTGCTCTTGATTTTTGTGCACATGGTTGGCTAGATTTCATTTAGCTTGTGGAGATGAATGATGGAATACATGGGATTGGGAGAGATTATGAAATTTTATTTTTTGAGTTTTTTCTTTAATAAAAGCAAACTTATTTATGGCTTCGTTGAATTGGCGTTTGGTGATATACTCTCGCGTTCTTATGCAAGTTCAACGCGTTTTTAAAAAGTTGGTATTCATAGTTTCATCGCAAACGTGAAATATTGTCGTGATTTTGGCTTAACATGGAATTCCAACCCCAAAGTAAATACATGCTTAGTAGTAGTTCATATCAATTAATCAACGTAAATTTTATACTAAGAAGAATATATTCTCAAAACTATGGTGACTTGTATGTGAAATGGCTGCAGGGTATGTATGGACAATCATATTTGTTTGTTGCATTGTAAATTTAACTTCAAAGGTAAAATAAATTGACAATATAGCAACAATATTAGAAATAATGATGTTAAATTGAAAGACACGCAAGTGATCAAGACTTCTTCGAACGATTGAATGCACCGTCAATTGTAATGAAATTGCTTCGCTCTCAATTATTGTCAATATCGCTCATCGCCAACTAGTTTGTGATGGAATACACTGTCCAATGTTGACTCAAAAGCAGTATGTCGCAACAGTGATTCCCCTATGCTAAAAAAACACGGCATTGTGACTTGTAGTAGTTCGGTCTTCTTCTCCATAGATGTTATGAATGATGGTTGCAGCACTATGAAACCCTACATGACGACCATGCACAATTGAACCTAATTTTGTACTACTCCAGCAGTTTTGGAAAGTTCACACCCAAAAAAAGAAATGGTAAGCATCTTCGATATCAATCTCACATGAAGGACAATGGTCGGGGCCCTCGATATGTCGTTGTAACAATCGTTGTTGCGTCACTAAATAAGCTATAAAAACTTGGATTTCAATATATTGATTTCAAGATGTGTAGGGAGCATAAATAAAATAAATTAAGATGTGTATTTCTCCTATGATTAGACATATTTATAAGATTAGTGTTCGTGTTATGCGAAATACTTATTAAAAATATGTATCTCTCATAAAAAATGAAAGGAAAAATTCGCAATTTACAATATAAATAGAATATATAATGAATAAATTTTAGTTGTCTAAGGCACTATTTGGTAAGGTCAGTAAACAAGCTTATAGCTTAAAGCTTATAAGCTCGTATGACATAAAAAATCTATTTGGTAACGGTCTTTTCTACACGAACTTATAACTTATTTTTTAGACGTTTTTTAAGTAGCTTTAAGCTTATAACTTATAACTTGTTCTATTTTTACTACAACACATCTTTATCCTTTATAATTTGTTATTATAATTGAAGTAAAATAATTATATTTTAAATGCAAGGAAACAAAACATCAGCTTGTTATAATTTCTCGTATTACAACACTACCATCCTTCTCCTTTCATTACATAAACACCAGCTTCTTATAAACATCAATGTGTTTTTTTTTTTTTACGAGAATAAACATAAGGTTCTTATTATTACGATTTTTATGTGATTTTTTGTTAAGCAAAAGGATGAATATATAAAATAAAACGAAAGAGATATAAAGATTGGTGGACATTAGACCTGACCCTGGTAAAATCCAAAAGGGGATACAACAAACCTAGTGGATCAACCCTAATCTATCTTAACAAAAATTCACTAAACACAGGCGCAACCAAGCGAACCCGCGTACGAGAACGAAACTAGATTACAAAAAAAAAATGAAAAGTAAACATCTGAAAAGATCAATTAGGGTATAATTTCGACGAATGGATCGACCGTCAACACGACAACAAAATCCAAGTGTCAACAACTCCCTGAACCAAGTAGCAAGTGTAGAAGCTCTTTCGAGCACTAAGTACCATAGTGAAGGCGTCCATGACGACTTGAAAACCTGCAGATCTCAACAAATCTGGAAAAATTAGAGAGTCAAGTCAAACCACCAAACACAATAGTTTCAAACATACGCATAAAAACTCAGATCGAGGGATGAGTCCAATACGTTGGTAACCATACCTTTTCAGGTTTGACAGAACCACACCCTTTTGGGTTTAACAGAACCACACCCTTTCAGGTTTTGAAACCAACCTACCTCAAAAGGTCAAAAGTCTTACTAATGTTACAGTTTTATGTGATTTGTTGCGGTTTTTTTCTTACTAATGTTACAAAATTTACATGTATGTATTGTATAGTGTTGAACATATTTTCTAAAGTATAAATATGGGGATGAAATAAATTTAAAACAAAATTTTAGTGAATAAAAGTTTATTTAATAATAATAATTTATAGAAGATATATTAATTAATAAATTTAAATTATTAAATTTCAAAAGTCTTAAATATTAATTGATATAGATCTTATAATAGATTAAGAATATCATTTCATGTAATTTTACATTTATCAAATAGTTAACCGCTAATTTTATCAGACACTTTTATTAGTTTATCAACTATCAGTCATCAGGTATCAACTATAAGTTATTAGTCATCAACTATAAATTATCCGCTAATTGAAATATAAATCAAAACTATGTGTTCAGAAGGAACAAAAATAGTACATGTGAGAATAAAATGTATTTTCTCATAGATATAAAATTTTGATTGAAATAAATAATTAAAAACAATTCTATATCATTTTATCATTTAAAAATTAATTATATAATTAATTTGACCAAATTTATGTTGAATTCTTTTGTAGGGAATTTGACCAAATTTATGTTGAATTAAATTTAATGAAGAAGAAAATTCAAATGTATTTTCTTATATATATATATAACTTGATTAAAATAAATAATTAAAAAACTCTATATCAATTTATTAGTTAAAAATTAATTATATAATAAATTTGACCAAATTTATGTTGAATTAAATTTAATGAAGAAGAAAATTCAAAAACCAATAAATAGTTTGAATATAAATAAAGGATAATATTTGAAAAGGAAAACATATAAAAAAATATTAAATGACTTTTGTTTGGGTCTCTATACACACATATCGGTGATTTTTCCAAAATTAAAAGATCACTCCCTGTTTGTGTCAAGCTGATTTAATTTTGAAACTTTGATGTAATAAAATGGATATATAAAAGATTATTTCTTTTTCATTGATCAACCACAAGATTATTTGAATCACGTTCGATATGTGGATTTGATTTGCTTATATATGCGGAAAAAAAAATTGAGTACATATGAGAAAGACGATATGATAACATTTTGAAAATTCATGGCTATTTTTAAAATATCAAAATTAATATAGTGTTTCTATCAAATAACCCTTTTTTTTATATGCAAAACACCGTTCAATGTTTGCACCGCACCCGTTGCAGATTTTGTGCTTATATATGTAGAAACAAATTTTTATGTTACATATTTGAAAAAATCGATATGATAAAACTTTGAAAGCCCGTGACTATTTTTAAAATATCAACATTAATCTGTGTTTCTGTTAAACACCTTTTTATTTTATACTTAAAATACCGTTAAATATTTGTTCCGTACTCATTGAGGATTTTATACTTTTATATATGCAGAAGGCAAATTTTATGTACTGATAAACGATAGTTGATATAATAAAATTTTAAAAATTCGTGACTATTTTCAAATATCAACATTAATGTAGTGTTTCTGTTGAATATTTTCTTTTATATACAAAATACCTTAAATATTTGCATTACACTTTATGTTTACATATATGAGAAAGTTTTGTTTTTTAGATTTTCAAAACTAATGATTATTTTAAAAATATCAACATTAATGTAGTATTTTTATTAATTATTTTATACGTAAATCAGTGAGATTAAGAGATTAATCTGAGACAAGAATAAAATATTTTATAATATTTATATCATGATACATTGCTTTTTCTTATTATTAATAGCTAATTGATCATTTTTTTTGTTGAAACTAGTAATAGACCCGTGCTTACGCAGGGGTCGCATAACATTGCGGTAATCATATAAAAAATAATTAAATTGTTAATATTGTTAAGTGTTTAAGGATAATAAATGAAAATTATCATTATTAATATAATATTGAATATTTTTTTCTTATATATAGAAAAATATTAAATATTTTAATCACATATGTTGTGGATTTTATTTTTTTCTGTACGCGAAAACAAATTTTTACATACATATATAAGAAAGTTAATAAAATAATTTTTTTAAAACTCATGATTATTTTCAAAATATAATTTTTTTTGAACAATAAAAAATGGAATATATATTAACCACAAAAAACAACTCCTGGAGCACAAGATGTGCCAAAAGAATTACTATAAGAACATAGTGTCAGTCCAGCAACCAAAAACAAACCATTAAGCGACTTTATCCCTAATGCTGGTAAAAAATGCAAGAGAGGACTATCTTGAAGAGGTGCCTCTCAATGTTTAGTTTTTCAATCAATTTCTAGATAGCATTTTGTCTTCTATTTTTTTATTGTTATTTATGAGTGTACTCAACATCCTTTTCATCATTATATATTCAACTTTCTGAATTTTAGGACAACTTTTTCAAATATTGTCTCTTATATACATTTTATTTTTCAAAAATGATTAGCCTAAATACATGTTTTATAAGTTTTTAATTTGAATCATTCATTTTTATTTTTTAAAAAGTTAATATAAAACTTCTAATGTGAAAGATTATCAATTTAGAGCTTAAAATGAGTAATATCAAATATTAAAGAATAATACACCACCTTTAAAGAAGAGTTTGCCGCTCATTTAGGCCACACTAGACTTGAGATATTAGTCTTCACAGTTGCGTGTTGACGATACTTGATTAAAAAAATAGTTAAAGAATAAATCAATGATAAGTATTGTATGCATAGTGTAAACAATAATGTAAGAGATCTCTTGATGATATATGTTTGAATCCAACTATATGAATGCAACAATGTAATTCTCTTGTGTGGGAGTTTTGCCACCTAATATATAGTCTCAACCAATTCGAGAAATTAATCTTTGTAGTTGTATGCAGATGATATTCGATTCACAAAAGAAAATCATAGTAGAAAAAAGAGTTGATGATTGGTGCGAAGTTTACATGGTGTTATCTTAAATTCAAATATTAATCGATTAGTTTCTATGATATTGTATCCCATTTAAGATACTTACAATTTCTACGCTACCTTTTGCCACATCAAGTTTCTGCAATGGACTAAAAAATTAAGACACATTTTTATGAGCTTATGAAACCCTCCAATGGACTTATATGCATTACTGTTTACCCCAATGGTGTTTAATGTGGTTTTTCATCATGGGGTGAATTTGTGAAAGATTGGATTATGTTCTATAACTTAAACTACTATTTTCAAGCTATTGGTTACAAATCAATTCGTATGTGGAGGAAAATGGATGGCGTAGATGTGGTTTTGCTGCATCCTCCTTCAGTGATCTCCTTTGTCATCTCTCTTGCTTTCCAAGCTAGAACAAATGTGACACCTACTGCATGAGTCCTTCTCGTATCACTAATAATATCACTTGCCTTAGCACCCACCAAAATTCAATTTATTGACCACATTTTTTGCTACCCACTTGGATGTAGCTGACCTATTATGTAATACTTTAGCATATGTGTGGATCCTATTATAAGTCTTCAATTTGTGTGTGTGTTTTCCACTCAGCAGTTTACTTACAAATGCAATAAAATCACAGCTATTAGCCTTGCAAACACCCTCAATCTCAATAAGTCATTCTTCACAAATTTAATCTCTTTGCCATTCATCACATACCACTCTCTAATAGCATCCTTAAAATCATCAAGTGAGTTAAACTCCATTAATTCCTAGTTTAAATCCTCTTTGTTCAATTGCAAGTTGCCTCCACCTTCCTTATCAGAATTATCATGGTTACTACTTACTACTACCCAAATCCCCACTTTCATAATCTGCTACAAATCCATCTCCAACTACACTAGTCTCACAATTGTTAAAATTCCTTCTATATGGTATCTTCTTTACTGCACATCTGTTAACTCCATATTGTTTTCCATCAATCATAATCTTTATACCCTCAAGAGGTAGATGACCAATCCTAAATCCATCATCAGCTGGATCAGCCCTCTCCTCTTCACTGTCATCAAAACAAACTCTAGTGACTGATTCTTGACTACCATCAGAATCAACATGAGCAGGACTCATGTCATTATATATATGCAGATTTAGCAAATTTCTCAAACATGTTAGCAACATTATGCTCCACCCATATGTGTGCTTATTCAACCTTATTTATAGTAAACATACCTAACTCAACAACATGTTTATCCAATACCATTGCCTTGTATCCAACATCCACGCCATCCATTTCCCCCCCACATACAAATTGAATTTTTGTCATATTCCAGTCTTTTAAGTAACCAATAGCTTGAAAAAAAGCACGATTCATAAAAGTTTTTGTTGAAATAAGTAGTTTCAGTTCCTCCTATAAAACATAATCCAATCTTTCTCAAATTCACCCTATGATGATAAAACCACATCAAACACCATTTGTGAAAACACTAAAGCATATATTACAATTTTAGTCCCATAACACATCAAAACCCTAAATCCAACAACAAGAGCGGGTCCCAAAAATGAATAGTCCTGTAAAAAACAACAACAAAAAGCATATAGTGGGCCACACACCTGGATAAACAAATGATAAAACAACTAGACAATAATATTCAATGCATATTTGGTCCCATACATGTGAACACAAACAAAATGCATCCATCCTTGTGAGCTTAGCATGTAAGGTATGAGTTCAAACTCCGGCCACTAAAAAAAGAAAAAAAAAACAAAATGCATGTAGAAACCCCTTTTGAAACTCAAAACCCAGAGATGAACAACACAAAAAACGCAAAAAACTCATAAATTACAAATATCATGGATGAAGAACAAAGATGAAGTAAACATACCTTAGTTGAATTGAAGTTGATGGTCGCGAACGATTCTCCTCCCTAGAGAAATTTGCTTAGTTTTCTTCTTCCTCTGCCCAAAGGCCACGAGTAGAGAACTTCTGAATAGTGGTCAAGATTCTTTCGTGTCCTTTGTTAAGTTAATGTTCTTTCGATTTAATGAATACTTCCATTTAGAGAGATAGACTCGTGAAATAAAATAAGAAAAATAATTTTTTATTCCACGAATCTATATCTGTTCAAACAAAAATATGAGAGAATCTCAACCCTCTTCGACCTCTAATTCTCCACCTCATCTAACTAGAAGAAATCCCTAAGACTCTGTTTGGGAGTTTGAAGGGGAGGATTTTAGAAAGAAGGAGCAAGTGAAAGGGTTCTAGAGGTTAATTTTCTTATTCATAATACGAAATCCCCTCATTTGAGATTTTAGAGGGTTTATATGAATTTTTCAAATTCAATCTATGTTGTTACAATATTCTTAAAATTAAAAATATATTAATTTAACGTTATCTCTTTTAAAATAACATGAGGGAGAGAGAGCGTGGTCGAGAGAGAGAGCGGTAACCCTAGGCTCATCCGCCATGGGCCACCGCAACGGTACTCACCTTCACCGGAAGTAAGGTACTATAGGGGGGAAGGGG
>Ga0315915_1003465_pt1 | contig 19961 bp, 6 predicted proteins | sample MpolbnodulesMG_FD_207738 | JGI IMG/M metagenome (GOLD analysis project Ga0315915, IMG submission 207738) | Medicago polymorpha root nodule microbial communities from Los Angeles, California, United States - branched nodules | ecosystem: Host-associated > Plants > Roots > Nodule | place: USA... | reverse complement strand
CACCTGAAAGTACAGAAATGGCATGCACACACAGACACAAGAGTAGGGCTGGATCTCTCCACAAAGATGAGAAAGCAAAGAGGAAGAATAAGTGTTGGCTTGCACTCTACATGATCATCCAAGGCTTCTAGCATGCAACACAATCTTGTACCAAGTTGGGAGGATTGATTGGAAGGAGAGGAAAGGAGTTAAGCTTCAAGAGAGTGAGGGAGAGAGGACAGATTTTTGTCCTAAACTTTAAGAGAGAGAAAACAACTTCCAAAATGAAAGATTTTGGGTCCAAATCTTTTTAAATAGCCTTTACGTGCAATTACCAACATGCCCCTCGACCTAAAACGCGCATAAAACGAGCTAACGGATAAACATCTTGAACTAAAACGCGGAATATTACAGTGCACCTTGTGTAACCCTAATTATACAAACATATCATTCATTCATATGTTCCACAAGTCAAAATTGATTCTCCTATCAAATTTATGTGCGTGAAACTTTAAAACACTTGAAAAAATTGACATTGCAGTTGTATGAAAACTATAAATTGTGCACCAGATCACTTTAGTATCAAGTCTTTCCTAAGCAAATACCGTAAAGTGTAAGGTTAATACTTTTTGATCAAATTTTTGTAAGGTTTAATGATAAGTGATTGTAACTTTGACACAATAATACAATATCCATCAATGTTTTAAGTGGCGTTGATTTTTTTTTCCTTCTAAATCGTCATTCTTTTATCAACAAGTTTAACACAAATGCATTGAAGTTCACTTATACTTGTGTGATTAAACATTTTTTGTTGTTGGATTAGATAGATTTAATATGAAACCAAAAATCACTGCAAACAACAAGTTGTCACTATATTTTGCATAGTACTATTCGTTGGATATATGATTTGTTACATTATTAACAAGATAAAATGAGTGTTTCTTTTTTCCTATAATTAGAAGTTTGTGGATAAGGATTAATTAAAAGGTTAGCTAGAGATCAAATACAAACCATATACAATCTACGCCTAATTAATCAAGTGGTACAATTTAAGCTTATTTGATACCACCTACTTTGATGCAAAGTAGGATGTGTCTAACTAAAAAAGACATTGCTTGAAACGGCCTCTAGATAAGCCACACCAATGACCACCTTTTGGGAATGACATCAAAATTGTTTTTTCACGAACTAAGAGAATGAACCAACATCATAGACATACCGATTAAGTTGGTACCCCTCAAAAAGTTAAAAGAAAAACGAAAATAAACAATAGGGCTAATAGAAAACAGACAATCCATAGTGGTCTCTAAAGAAGTCCTCCCTAAAAAATAGTGGTAAAAGCTCCAACCAAACTGACTCTTAATCAGAGTGACCATAATTTACAAACTTATTTCCACGTCAGGTTCCTCTAATTTCAGTAGGAACCTGATATCAAAATTGTTTAATGAAAACTAATTAAGTTGTTATAATCATCATTCATAACCCTTTGGTGTAGTTCTATTTCATGAGCTTCTACGAAGATTTGTTCGATAAAATGAGTGTTATTTATTTATTTATTTATTTGCATTTGTCAGTTGACAAATTATAAAATGTGTGTTATTGAATAAAGTATAATGTTAAAAAATGTTTAGATAAATATTGACATTTTTTGACAAAAAATAAATATTGACATGAGATCATCACTTTTTTAATAAGAAAAATGTAATTTTAACGTTTGTCCTAGAGACATTGGTTAAAAGTTGATAAGAAAAAATTGCATTCGGAAGTATAAATGAAACACTTGCCAAATAAATACATTATTAGCATTTTTCGTTAATAAGAAAAGAAGGAGATGTCATTTTAAACATAATGTTACCACTTTTTTCTTTTAAAAAGAAAACTGTATGGATCAATAATGGACAGCAACCAAGCAAAAATAGACTGGATAAGCTGTAAAATAGATAGCAAAACTATTTAGGTCTGGTTCGGTAAAAATAATTGATCATTGAGATAACGTTTTTCCTATTTTAAGAAAATCCTACCTTATAAATTTCAATGTGTTTCTTCATTTCAGTAAACTAATTAATTAATATTTAATAACATTAAGATTTTCTTTTTACAAGGACAGGTTCAAGCCACTTATCAAATTAGGAAATAGTTTGCATTGCTTGGAAGGCATTGGCCCTACCACAAGCATACCAATTATTAAATGGCTAAGTTAATAACTATAAGGCACATTCATTTTTTACCTAAATTTTTTGGATAGATTTGAATAATTGAAGACATCTCAATATAAGTGACCCTATGTGCTGGTTGATTACCCTCAAAGTCCTTCTCACAACATTATGAGATTTTGGCCACATACCTTTACTTATTCATTCTTGACTCTTAGGGGCTGCAATTCCATTAAAAAATCAAGTGTATATATCAAAGACTGAGTAATTACTTTAGAGAATATATGTTTTGAGGGGAAAAAGAAGTACATTAAGTTTCTTACTTCCAACCCTTTTTAATCCCCAAATATAGTAGTATAAGATGTGGTGAACAAATTAAGATGCACATAATTGATGGAGAATTTGATAAAGACACATCCCCGGTGGAAGTGAAACTAGTTAAAAAAGATGCATTTTTTGTTTTTGTTTTAAACCAACGATTCTCAGAGAATGGATACATATAATTCAGAGTTGGATGAGAGCTAAATAAAGTTTAAGCAAATGATTATTTTAATTACAATTTGAATTTAAATTCTCCCGAACCAAAGGATTTTTTAAGCTCCTTAACTCTTTTTTAAGAAAACAAAATGGGATAAATTAATCTCTTGTAGATTGTACTCTTATGTGAATATAAACCTCATTTAATTTTGATTTAGTTTATTTTAAAGGTGTTAATATAATTAACCACTATACGATATGATACTTGAAAATATATCCTTTTTTTTTGACAACTTGAAAATATATCCATACATATTTGGTTTTCCACAAACCGTTGACCATCCGATAAAATGAGACATATGAGTTGATCCAAGAGAAAAGAAAATGTGAGTATTTTGAATGACATCTAATAAATTTAAGTATTGTGGTCCACATGTTCTAGTCTAAGAATACACAAGAAAAACTCAAGAGAAAGATGATTTGGAGGGTTTTATAGATGCGGATTATTAAAGAAATGTGGGCACTAGGAAATCCTTATCTAGTTTATCGTTTACATTGTTCATAATAACTATTAACCGGAAGGCTAATCAACATTTGTTGTGGCATTATCTACGACTCAAACGGAAATACATTGTCTTTATTGAAGGGGTCAAGGAAGCTATGTATATTATTGGAGCATTATCTCACAATGATGAGACTTATCTTGTCCTGAATGCTTGAACCATGAACCATTAGTTCTTCATCTCTTTCCAAGAGTGTGTTATGTGGCAAGATTGTCACACAAGCCGTATCTGTTTCTTAAGAGCTAACCATTAGCTCAATTCATTAGACATATAAATAAACTAAACTAAACACGCAGCTTATGAATAAATCAAAATTGTTGTCACCATTGAAAATAGAGTACAACTGTCACTTTAAACATTTCCCGTATTAAACATTTCTTTAAAAAAAAATTATATATCACTTTTAACATCAAGAGCACAGTTAATTCATTCACATATTAAGATTTTACTTGGTAGGACCAACTATCATATTTAGGGGCAGTGAAACGAGCCCGGTTCATCGGATAAACCCATTTAACCCTTCATTTTATGTGGCTTGGGTCGAGGTTTTAAGTCCAATTTCTCTAGGTTGTCCGTCTCCGTTTAACATGTTAAAAAAACAAGTCGAACATACGGATTATGAAAATCAAAATAGGGGTTCATTTAAGGTGAGTGCAAAAACAATTGGACTAAGGGTTTTATTTTCACTCGCAATATCTCTACTCTCGATTGCTCGTTGCACTTAATTCATTTCTCTCTCTCTCTCTAAATAATTTAGTGTTACGACATCAAATTTGATGGTCAAAATTATGGATCGAGTACTTTTTTAAAAATGATGAACCAAAACAACGAATTGATCAAAAATATTCGGAGGAAAAATGCATTTAAACATATGTTTAGTTTCAATTTTGGAGGATAACAAATTATTCTAAATGTTGTATAATTTATTTTTTATATTTGGATGATTTAAAGAAAAACTTATTGTGCTTGTTTGAAATTGAATGTTTAGTATTTGACTTCTACAACAATTTTTAACCATATTTTGTTTTGGAGAGATTTAAATCTACTTCTGCATAAATGTATTCAAATATAAATGTATCCAAATAAATGTATTTAAATATATATTATTTTATATATATCGTCACAAAAAAAAATATTGTGCTTTTTTTGGTGGTGATTGTTAAATCTACTTCTACATATATGTATTCAAATATATATCATTTTATATTTAACTCTTTTGTCATCTAAATACCATACAATAAATCAAGTTATAATCAATTAATTCTAAATCAATTTTTATTAGAAAATAAAATAGATGTTGTAATTAGATTTGTTTTTACAAATCTGAGACCTCAGACCTCATCTGGTGCCTACATATAGCTTTTTCTGTCCTTCATATGCTCCGACATCATTTCTATAGTATTATATATAGAAGGTGAAAGACAAATATATAAATTTAAATCAAATCAAATCATAAAAGAAAAACTTTGATGATGATGGAAACTTTACAGGAAAATCAGAGTTCGAACTTTACACAGTGAGGCAAGGCCTGCCCTCATAGACCTGTGTTTTTATGAGCAATATTAAGTAAGTCAGCATTTCCTTAAAATGTGCTCAGCAGCTAAACATTCAGACTTCAATAGCACCATCCTGGTGAAAGGTCAAAATTCAGTTCCATTGCACCCAAAAATATTGGATTCTTGTTTTATAGGTTCCTTCTCAAATTACACGACACATTTGATTCTGTCACGTAAGGTAATATAATTTGATATTAATATTTTTAATAATTTATAAAAAATTATAAAAATTTAATATTTTAAAAATATTTATCGTGACAAATCCAGTATCTTATATACTATAATTTGTCGTCATATGTTAGTAAAAAAATATAGTCAAATATGTTAGATGAATAATACATATTTTAAATTCGAAAATTTAAAATGGAATGAAGGAACCTGTAAAACAAGTTTTTTAGAATTTTTCTCGATTGGTTTATTTATTTCATCACATAATTAAATTTCAATCATAATTAACAATTTTTATATTAAATTTACTTTCTTACTCAATTATAAAATATATTTTTATTATCTCCTTTAATTTCAGATCAACATTGTTATTATTTCATAAATCAAGAACTTAAAGTCTTAAATAGAAAAATTAATTATTATTGGCTTAAAATTAAAAATTAATTTAAAGATGTTAAAATTAATTTTACTCTACATCCAAACTCTATTTTGTGCACATCATTAATAAAATAGTCTATAACCATGCTCCAATTTATGATAAAGACATGTTTACATCTTTCATATCTACTACCTATAATAACCATATTTCCCTTAACCCTTAACATACCACGCGCCAAAACCTCCATGGCCACGATGTTAATTAGATCATTTTAATGTCCGATACTATATTAACTAACATAATGCATAATTAAAGTTAGGGGAATGTTAACTGGTGTTTTAACAGCAGAGCACTAGCTAAGGACCTTAAAAGAAATCTTTTTATGAAAATTTGTGTAATCAATGTATTTGAAATTAAAAACTTTAACTTTTTTAAATAATAGTAATCGCTTAATTTAAAATGCTTAAAGAATTTTCCAAGAATAATCCTTACTCAAAATGAGTGTCGCTTTACTAAAAAAAATTATTTCAAAATGAACGTCTCTTTCAGTTTTCAATGCAATAATAACTTTTTCTTTACAATTGTTCAATTAATATTATATACACTACTTTCAAAGTATTATTTTTCATTTAATGAAAAACAAACTAATAGTTAATTAGGATAATTTGGTAAAATAATATATCTCTTTCTTTTAATTAATGCATTTCTTAATATGCACTCCCTCCGTTTTTAAATATATGTAAAATTGATTTTTTAGGTTCATTCAACTAATGATGTATGTGGTTCATTATGAACCTAAAAAATTAATTTTGCTTATATTTAGAAACGAAAGAAGTATATAAAAACTTTAAACGACACTCATTTTAAAACGGATAAAGTAAGAACATCTTTAAAACTGTCTTATAATTTTTTATTTTTTTTGAATTGTATATCTATTATAATTACTTCTTACATTCGGATGTATAAATGACTACTATTGCCCCAACTTATTATCGCCCCTCGAACCATTGGAAAAAACGTCATGAGTCCCATTAAATAAAAGCTGCGCTGAATACAACTGCGCTATTGTGTCATCAATATCCCTACTTAGTGCCAAAATTCAACAATTATGTGCTGCAATGGGGGGCTCAACTATTTGATAATGCCCTCATGAATGACGTTAAAACAAGTTGGAGTAGTTTAGGGTGAAGATGAACAAAGATATGAGCTGTGATATTTTAACAATTATTTTTGTACAATTTTTGAGACAACTTTGTTGTTCTCTCTTTTCATTGGTCAAAAACAATAGAGAGAGAAAAAAGAAGAGAGAGAATAAAAATATAATGTAAATATGAGAGAGAAAGTTGTACAAAAGTTATACCAAAATAATTGTACAATTATCATTTCTCCATAGATATAAGGTCAATTTTCTACAGTGTTTAGCTTGGGGTATGTCCTAGGGATTGATGTGCTATTAAAAAACAACAAAAAATATCATACCCATCTTATGGCCGTTATTTTATTCAATTATATCTCGACGACTATAACACAAAAATCAATAATTATTGTCATAGTAATAAATGAACTGCAGAGATGAAATGACTAATACACCCTTCCCTAGAGAAGAACTGGTCTGTATTCTGAACATCACAATTTCCCACACCATATTGTAATAACACAATTGCCAAGGAAATGGAGCCCACTAAAAACGAACCAGATCATAGGTATCAAACTTAGTTCAGCTACTACTTAATGCTAGTAGTACATTACAGTACCCTTACCATACATACAGCTCATTGAAATTTCAATTTTGGTCAGTGGTTCATGCAGGTTCCCATCAATCAATTTATTACCCTAAGTTAAAAAAATATTGTAAATTATAGAGGAAAGAATCAGAATCATAATCCTTGACATGGTTTTTTGTTTAGTGGAAAAAAGAAAAACTGACGAAGATTAAGGCGAAAGGGATGAATCATGATTCATGGTGTAAGGTAAACTATGATCGTGCATAGCAAAAAAAAAAAAAAGAATGTGAATTTTTTGAACATTTTTAGGTCAAGATTTGTTTTGCATGGGTCGGTGGTGACCATAACGTGGGAATAGGATAGTGATGTACAATTCCAAGACAAAAGGGTTGACTTATACCTTTACTTACTCTTGTTAATGACCTCTATTTGCCAGTTACTAATGTTAATCCCAATGACAGTTTTTTCACTTTACCCGGATAATAATATTGCCAACTATGGGAAAAAGGTTTGTGTTTTTCTAGTTGTTAACAATGGTTGTTATTGTTAATTATATGCCCTTTAAGGGAGTAAGAGAAGTTGTCTTCGTTATTTTTGTCTAAACCAGATTCTCATTGCACAATGTAGAGAGTAACCAACCCTTCTACTTAAGTTGGAGTACATGTGATGTGAAAACTCTCCTTAACCCTTCTACTTAAGTTGGAGTACTATGTGTTAATGATGGTGAAATAATTTTCATGAGAAAGTTGGATGATACATAATTGATTAGATTCTCACAATAGTAGTACATCATTGCGTTTAATCAATTTTTTCAAATTATTATTGAGAGGTGCTTAAATTTAATACTATGTTTGGTTTTAATTTTGGAGAGATAAAAGTGTCGTAGAATTGATTTTATCATATATGAATGATTTAAAATAGAATTATTTTTGCTTGTAGAATTGATTATATTTAAAGTTAGAATTTGTAGCTTTTAACTTTTAAAAATAATTTTAGCTTTAAATTTATTGTTAAATTCACTTTCACATTCAATTCACTTTTATCCTAAATCAATTTTATATAATCAATTAATTCAAAATAAATTATGGTCACGGCATAATCTACTGTATGTTTAGTGTTTAACAATGGTTTGTATATGATTACCATGGAGGCAATCATGTGGAAAATTGAAAAAGAATACTTATATTCATAAAGGTAAAGTAAACAAAAACTACAAATAAAGTTAAAATCAAATTTAAATATTAGTTCATTTTAATCAAGAACACCAAACATTTCTTTTTATAATCCAAAACGCCTAAACCTATTTGTTTTGATCTAATGTACACCAATACATTATATGTTCTGCCCTTGTCGAAGATGTCTCGTTGTGTTGATAAGTACAGACATTGTTTATAAATTACATTAGCCTTGATTACCAAAGAATGCGACTATTTTAGTGTATCGGAACAATAGTCCTCTAGTCAAGGTCAAGGGGTTAAAGGGAATCCTCAAGAGCACGTAGCTTATATCCCTCCTAACGTCATTGTTTCAAACTCAAGCCCACAACATTGCATTTACGAGGTATTGTATGCATTAAAGATCGTGTGGTTCTACAATTTTGTCATTTGCAAAATGTGTGTTTAAAGATTGCGAGTGTTATTTTCACAAACTATGTGAGACAATTCTAATGCATCATAACACTATTCAAAAATAAAAATAATGTGAGACACTATAAGTCTAAAATTATTATAAAAAAAAAAAAAAAAACTTAACCAAATGTAAAAATAAAAAACTAAATATGTGCAATACAATAAATTAAAGTAGCCTACCATTTCATCCAAATAAATGGTGTGGCCAATGGGTAAGTGTTGAATTTGGAAGCAACCTAAAAGGGCTTTTTTCATTGGGGTAGTGTTTTTGGGGGTCTCAAAACGGAAATATAGAAAAATAGACCTAGGTCAAGACATAGATAAATAGACAGCAAGGAACTGAAATAGAAAGAAGAAAAAGAGAAACATGAAAAGGCTCTTTGAATCTAATCCATTTCTCTTCATCCTCTTTATATCTCTCTAACACACTTCCTTTCTCATAAACCCATTATTTCATCCACTCTTCAACTTCAATACCTTCAATACCCAAAAACAAAACAAAACCCAATTGAAATCAATCACACAAGAGTTAGTGAAGTGAAAATGGTTACTGGTTGGAGAAAAGCATTTTGCACATCAATTCCTAGAGACAAAGAACCCAAAATAACAACAGAGAAAAAACATCAACATTGTGAAAATTCCTCAACAAATCAAAGTCCTAGAATAACTTCAAAGTTTGGTTTTTTCTCAAACCCATCAACACCTAGAACCCAATCTCAACCTTCCTCAACTGGTTCCTCCACTCTTCGTTGCAAAACCTCAATTTCAACAACAACAACAACTTGTTCTGTTCCTAATAGTCCTAAACTCCAATGCAACAATAATAACCCAAAAACCCCTAAATCATTCACTAATCCCAATTCACCCAAATCACCTTCAAGTTTCTCATTTCTCAAAAACACTCTACGCTTATCCAAAGTAAGTTTAACAAAATTAATCCTAATCATATATATTATTAATCACGTTTAATCCTAATCATATATATTATTTTTTGTGCAGAATCGATGTGGAATATGTATGCAAAGTGTGAAAAGTGGTCAAGGAACAGCAATTTTCACAGCTGAATGTTCTCACACTTTTCATTTCCCTTGTATATCAACTCACGTGACGAAGCAACCCTTGCACGTGTGTCCAGTTTGTGGTACAAATTGGAAGGAACTACCTGTGCTTTCAATTCAACACGAAAAGAACGAAAACAGAGATTCAAGAAATTTCAAAGTCTATAATGATGATGAACCTCTCATGTCACCAACTTCGTTATCGAGATTCAATCCTATTCCTGAATCGGAAAACGAAACTGAAGAAGATGAAGATGATGATAATGTTCAGTTTCAAGGTTTTAATGTTAATCGTTCTTCGCCGGTGGTTAGGAAGAATCTAGAGGTTTCTTTGTTGCCGGAAACTGCTGTTGTTGCTGCGAATCGGAATTATGAGACTTATGTTGTTGTTTTGAAGTTGAAAACTCCGGCGATGGCTCCGGTGAAGGTTTTGCGTCGTGCTCCGGTGGATGTTGTTATTGTGATTGATGTTGGTGGAGCCATGTCTGGTCAGAAGCTTCGTTTGATGAAGAATACGATGAGACTTGTGATTTCTTCTTTGAATGCTACCGATCGTTTATCGATTGTGGCATTTTCCGGTGGATCGAAGAGATTGTTACCGTTGAAAAGAATGACCGGCGGTGGACAGAGATCGGCGCGTCGGATTGTTGAAGCACTCGCCGCGATTGATCAAACTAGAGAAGCCGTTCCGGCGAAGAATGATGCGTTGAAAAAAGCGGCGAAAGTTCTTGAAGATCGCCGTGAAAAAAACCCCGTCGCCTGCATCGTTGTTCTCTCTGATATTGTTGATTCACGCGCCGTGAACGCGTCGTTTCAGAAAATATCACTGGTTTCTTCCTCGCGCCTTTCAAACATGGATGTTCCAATTCACGCGGTTCGTTTTCCTACAGAAAGCGAGTGTACACACGCGCTTCCCGATGAAATTCTTTCCAAGTGTATAAACAGTTTATTAACCGTGGTGGCTCGGGATGTTAAGATTCAGTTAAAGATTGTTTCACGCGCGCGTCCGGTTCAGATTGCGGCAGTGTATTCACTCGCGGGTAAACCCGCTCCACTTGAACCGGGTTCAATTAAAATCGGAGATTTATACGCTGAAGAAGAAAGAGAATTATTATTGGAGCTTAAAGTGCCGGCTGTGTCAGCTGGGTCCCACCATGTTTTAACAGTTTTATCTTGTTACCGTGACACAGTAACTCGCGAGTTTGTGAATCCCTTTGAGCAAGCAATGTTGATTCCTCGTCCCCACACCGTTCGATCTTCTCAGATCGAAGGGTTGAGAAATTTACATGTCACTATACGAGCAGTAGCCGAGTCTAATCGGCTCGCTCAACATAGTGATGTGTCTGGAGCTCATCATTTGCTTTCTTCGGCTCGAGCTCTACTATTGCAATCTAGCAAATCAGTTGAGGAGGAGTACTTGCGTTGGCTTGAGGCCGAGCAAGCTGAGCTTCAGAAGCGTCGAGAGCAACAACGAGCTCAAGGTCAAAACCAAAGGCGGAGGAATAGTCGCACCACCGAGGAGAAATTAGAGCCGCTTACGCCAACATCGGCTTGGAGAGCTGCTGAGAGATTGGCTAAAGTTGCTATCATGAGAAAGTCTATGAATAGAGTTAGTGATTTACATGGTTTTGAGAATGCAAGATTTTAGAATTAGGGAAAGGCCAAAAAATGACACTAAATGTAATTTTATTTTTATTTTTAATTTTTATAATCTTGTGCATAGGGAAAAATATTACTTATAATAGAAATTTTTTATTTTTGATGGACCGACTTAATCTTATGTGATAATAGTGACAAAAGTTAGCAGACGATTATATCCTTTTTCCTGTATAGTTAGCAGAGTCATGGCAGAGTGAACCCACATGAAGTTGATTGGGCTATGAGTTTTTGTTTTTTTCTGCTTTGTCATTTTACTTCTTACTCTTATAATTTTCTAAAAACCCAAAATTTATTCATGCAATTAATTCACATCGATCCAAAAGAGTATTCTGTTCAGAGAATAGTATAGATATATTAAATTGAGAATCCTAAGTTGATTCTGTGTACAAAATATCAATTAATAATACCAGCTTCTGTTCAAAGGTCTAAATCAATAATGTAAGATAAAAAATTAGTGTATAAATTAACACTACTTTTTGTGTGTTTGTAGGAGCTGTTAGCTAAATTAATTAGTTAATTAAATGACGGTTAGATTAGTTAGAAAATATAATGACAATTGTTAATGTCTAATCCTGTTTTTAGGAATTTTACTTTCTAATCTTATCCAAAGACAATGCATGTGAAATTTTGCTTTTTGATCTGACACTGCAATTGCATCAATATCCTATCATAAGATTAAGAACAATTGTCAGTGAAGAGGTTGTCTAGTTTTAGCATAGTGTTCTTCATTTGTAACGCACTATGTAGTGGGGTTATGCTTCCATGGTGCTGAACAAAAACTATTAAAATGCAAAGTTGTGTTGGAAAAGTAGGATTATACCAAAAAGAACTTCCAAAATGTTAGGTTATAGTGAGATGATGATGAGTGCTAAAAAGTAAAAAACTACCCTACTAATGTTGAATCCAAAGAGGATGTTAGCATTTGCTGAAATACAAGGCAATTATTAATCATTGTTTTGCTGTCTAGGAAATGTTTTAGGGAGTTTTATTGATTGGAATTAAAAAAATTATTAAAAATATAATATATCATAATTAATAAGATATAAAGGTTTATCAACCGTGTACTAAAAAAAAAAAAGGTTTATCAACCGAGCTCATGTTTGAATTCACAATTGGTTTGAAACTTTTAATTTCTTAAACGTTATTGCAAAAATGTGATGACTCACTGTGTTTTTGACAAACTTATCCTAATTTTAAACTCGTGTCGAGTTGTTTGAAACACACTTTTTTCTTTGTTTGCTTTTGCAAATAAATTTTTTCATGGATTTCATTCATGTAACATGGAGTAACTTTCAATGGAAAGGTTTTCATTTTTATGAAGTTTGGATTTTTGTTGGCTTGTGGCACAAGTACTGTATCTTTTTTAGAGAAAGGGGGCAAAGTATATAACAAACAAATAGTGAGATGGTACGTCAATCATCAATGCTATGCTTGTCGGTAACGAATTTTTGCTGGTGAACTCATGCGATTTTATGGAAACATAATACAGATCTGTGAAACTCTGACTAAAAGGAATAAAGTTAGTTCTTCAAAATTCGTATGTTAAATTCAGTAATATATGATCTTAATTAGGTGTGTTTGATTTTAGGCTTTGTTTGGATTAAAAAATATGGAAGGAAAGAAAGTCTGAGGAAAGAAGGTTAAAGTAAAGAAAATATGAAGGAATTGAGTCGAAAATGAGATTATTTGTTTGTAGTTTGGTAAAAGTAAAAGTGAAAAGAAAACGAGTGAAGAGAAATGATATTCGTACAACCGTTTTCTAACAATTTTTGTGAGAACTTTCTCTCTCATACTCACATTATGTTTTTACTCTTTCTCTCTATTGTTGTGGTTTTCGCATGAGCATCTACTTTTCTTTGTAAATTTAGGTTGTCCCAAAAGTTGTCACATATATGATTGTTCAAATAACACACCTCTTTTGTAAATGAGATAAATAAACATATGATGTTGTGTTATTTAAATAATTTTCATTGAAAATGCATTTATAACTTATAATCAATTTATTTAATACATATAATTTAAGAACAATATTCATTTAGTATCATGGTTGGTGTGTTTGTTGAATTTTCTCTTCCTGGTTGTATATGTTTGCATCATGTGTAGTTTTGGAGGTGGTTAGTGTATTGGCCTCTTCTGGTGTGTTTGTTAGGCGGTCCTTTGTGCTCCCCTTTTATGCAGAGCTTTTGTATTTTTTCATTTTTCTAGCCGCGAGTAGTACTTTTTGTGTACAATTTGTCGTGAATAATTTGGCCGATTCAACAAAAAAAAAATTCATTTAGTAACATTGATTTTAATATTTGTCTTTTTATCATTGAAAAAAAAAGAAAGACAAACAAACTAATCAACTTGTTGCCTTAAGACCCTAGAGGAGTCGACTATAGAGTGATGACTAATTGGGACGGAGGAGAAGCCCATGTAGTCAATGGGTGACATTTGTAGCCCCAAACTTAGCTGGTCAATCATCATATTCATTGTCTTCCCTCAAGGTATGGGTAAAAGAGATTGTATGAGGAAGAGATGAGAGCTTTCTAATGAGAGAATGAATAGTCTCTTGAGGGTGAAAATTAGAGTTATGAACATCTTCAATCAAATCCAGAACCTCTTTAAAGTCTAAATCCAAAATAATAAACTTATGACCAATGTCTCATGCCAACTGTAGGCCTCGCCAAATGGTTGAAAGTTCAGCAAACATATTAGATGTTGTACCACAAGAACTAGAAAGATCATGAATCCAAACCCCTATTAGAGACTCCCAAGAGTCCACTAAAACCCGCATTATCTAGATTGGCAAAGGAAGAACCATCCACACTGACTTTGATATAACCATCAGTCTATGGATGCCAACAAACATGACGAAGGACAAGACGATCCTCATGTCGAGCAAGAGCATTTATCATAGAAAAATGATTTGAGAAAATACTATTAACTAAAGCTCAATTATCCTTTTTAACATTTCAAAAAATATCATCATTTCTATTCCTCCATATCTCCCAACAAATAACTATGAAAAACAAACTTGTCTTAGCCATGACATGGGAGCTTGAACCAAATCTGACAATTGGTAATAGAGAAATCAATCAGATAGGAGGATCAGAAATAACTTTAAACATACATAATTTTAAGGCAATCACGAAGAGTATACAAGTCATTTTCCACCATAGTCTCAGACCTATAACATGTTGTATTAGTTGTAATATGTTTCAATCCTCTAAAAGCATTTGTTTAAGAACATGTAATTTAATTCAATATAAAAGTATACAGGTTGCAAACAAAGTAAAAGTATATTAACTTTTGAACGTGGATCATAACAAGGGTAGGATAGACATTTCATAAAGATATACATGTTTCTAATACTTTATGTTTTTGCGAGGATACGTATTGTGGTAAGACCCACCAAAAACAATTTCTCCTTCCTACTAATTTGAAGTCCAAACAAGGGAAGTTCAATTCCCTCAAAATCTTTTTATCCCTTGTTGTATCTTTCCGTCTGCTTATTCCAAACAAGATGTAAAAGAGAAGTTTTTTTTTCTTGTGGGGGAGAATTGGATAAAAAGAAAGATGTGAATAATAAATAAAGTAGAATTGATGTATTGTTTGATATAAGAAAAAGATATGTTATTGTTTATTAAAAGAACAAAAAATATCATTGAGCTAGAGACAAAAATAAGCAACTCGCATTTTGAAATATCAATTGCATAAGACACTTTTTGCTACTTCTTCTATCTTTCTTCTCACTTTAGAAGAGAAAGTATAAAGGTGTGAGACTCTCTCAAAAAAAAATTATGAGAGTCGGTCACCTCCCTTTTTTCGCTTCTCAATTCATTTTCTTTCTAAATAAGAGAAGTCTCCAATCTCTCTCTCTTTCTCACTCTCAAATTAAACAAATAATTTAGAATAAACTATTGGGTACAAGTGAGAAGATCAACCATATCTTAGATACTACTTTTGTAAAGTTTTTAAGGGTTAGTACTACCACCAACCTTTCATAAAGGACCACCTTTAGGGCGTGTTTGGTTAATAAGAGAAGTTGTGAAGAGAAAAACAGATAAGAGAGAGAGTGAGAAGAGAGAAAAAGATGAGAAATAGAGTATATTTTATGTGTGGTTTGGTAGAAGAGAATGATAAAAGAAATAGAAGAGAGAGTAATGTAATTTTTTTCAAAGAACAAAAATACCCTTATAGCAAATAAAAAGAAAACTAATTAATTTGATTAATATAAATTATTTGTTTTTTTATCAAATCAATTTAAATTATTAGTTAAATATTTATTAACTTAAAATCAATATGTCGAAGAAAGTAATTTCATATTTTTTCTGAAAATAGTTCATTTATTTTTCATTTTTAACTTAATTAAAAATGCAATAATTTTTGGGCTTTGGTCCTCTCTTGTAGATAAAAAATCAATAACAAATATACTCATATATCAACAATGAAGAAGAAAACAGTAGCAGGTCTATAGTTCATTTCATTATGCTTAACGAGAATTAACGCAGGAGCAACAACATTCACTTTTTTATTTTATCAAAAAGTATTCATGTTTTTGTCTTTTCTGAAGCAATAGAGGATAGGATTGGAAAACAATTAAAATTGCAACTCTCTCCCCTATTTCTTCGCAGATGTGAGGAGACTAAAATATCAGTGGGACCCACAAGTTTAAACTCTCTCTTCCCTCTTTCTCACCACAACCAAACAAGAGAAGTGTTGGACTTCTCCCCTATCTATCTCTCTCTCTCTCTTCAATCTCTCTCTCTTCTTTTTCACCTCTACCAAACAAAGGGTTAGAGTGGACACACAAATAGTGGTCCACAAAAGATCATTGAGTTGAATTATTTATTGTGATTGAAATTTGATTTACTATTTAATCTAAATTTGTACTCTATATTAGGTTATTTTTCTTCTTTCTCCTGTCCTCTTTCCTTCCTCCTCTCCTACCCCCTCCCGACCCCCTTTCTTCCCACCGCTCTAACCACACTTGTCTCCTAATATTTTGTCGGCCATCTATTCTATCAAATACAATTAGAGATTTGTTATAATTAGTTTAACATTATTTAAGGTAGTTAAAATTTAGTAATTATTTGTTAGTTGTTTATGATATTAGTTATTTTAGGATTATTATATACAATGATCATACATTCATTGTAATTTACTTCTTCATTCTATTAATTTTAAATCAATAATTTTCTCAATTTATTTATATCTTTATCGGGATCTACCATACTTCTCTACAAACCCCCTCTTCCCCATGGTCACCTTTCCCTCGACCACCGACAAGCTAGAAATGCCACATATCATATCTTCCACCTGTTCTCATTATCATGATTTACAAATTTCGTTCTTGTTGGACTTGAGCACGCACAACAATAGTTAGGGTTTACTTTTTGACATAAATCTTAGATTGTAATCCTTACTCTAAAGAATGAAACTTCACAAACACAGGGTATCTATTTCATTGAAATCCTTAGCTCAACAACCTAAGTTTGACCATCACAAAGCAGAATAATAACAAGAGTTGCCCACCACATACAATACGCAAAACGTCAAATCCATCTACCCCTGTAGAAGAACTTGACTCCTAAAAAGTCATGTCAATCCACACTAGAGGAGGCTCATACGACGTAAGGATCACAAAGCAACTCTCACTTTCAAAAGGAACATGTATCAGGTTTTTTCTTCACAATTGATGTTGGGTCCACACTAGGAGAAGACACCGACCATAGTACCTTTGGTCAATCCGTAAAACTCGACCAATGAGACCTTTGGAGGTGAAATACCTACTCCAACTATAGGTACTACCACTCCTCCAATAGCTATGTCCTAAACACTAGATTAAACTCCCGTCAATTTGGAATAATTTCTTCATTCTTTATCATACATTTGTTCAAGCTCATGTGCTTGTTACATAAATTTTATTCAAAACCCAAAGAATTTGAAAGACAATGGGTGTGTTTGGTTTGCAAAACAGCAAGTACTGTACATAAAAGTACAAGAAAGAACAACACAACACAAGGGAGAACAACACATGACAAATTTTTATGGCATTGAATAATTTTTTGGTTTATACGATTTTTGGGGGACGAAATGCTATTTTGGTATTTTAGACAACCTGTACGTGGGACAAAAAGTTGTGCTGTGGTTCGGTAAGGGACAAAAATATCAGTTTTTGTCCTATCCCTTGCCTCCAGTTTGTCCTATACCTGAAACAGTTTTACAAATCAAACACTGGACAACTGGAGTTGTTATGTCCTGTCCTTCATTTTTTAGCAAATCAAACGCACCCAATAAGTTCTTCATTTTGTTCCTCAAAGGTCTCGATTACCAATTTTCATCTATTAAATCACAACTCAGGATGATGCATTCCCTACACACAATTTTTGTATTCTTACTCCAGTTCTTTAAAACAAAGGTCAATTACTTGCTTCTTCCATCATTTTTAATGACTCAATCCAAATCAACTCAACTCAAAGCTTTTAGCGATTCTGATTGGGTTATTTTCCCTGAGAGAAATGATATTTGTACAATATTTTTTTGACAACTTTTGGACAACTCTCTATTTCATACTCACATTGCGTTCTTACAACCTCTCTTCATTTTTCTCTATTTATCGTTTTTGACAAATAAAAAAAGAGAGAAATAAAGTTGTCATAAAATTGTCATCAAATAATTATATAAATATCATTATTTTTTCCCTGAAACTTATCCCTCGGCCACTAGTTAGTATATCTTCCTTGACAACTCTCTCATTTCATAGAAGTCAAAGAAACAAACCATTGTATCTCGCTCCTCGTTTGAAGTCGAGTATTGTGAACTTGTAGCCACCGTAATCTAACTACAATGGCTATCATACCTAATCACTAATCTTTTTGTACATGCCATTACTCCAGCTTTACTTTAGTGCGACAACAAGGCTTCATGTTATATTTTTTTTAAGAGTGGTGATGCATGTACCACCCCATGTGGCAATACACCTTTTACACCCATACAAAATTCTGACACATGGCAACCTGGACCCCACACAAATAGAAGAGAAAGTGTGGTTGTGAGATGAACTTACCAAAATATCCCTAATGCATGGGGTGTACAATGGGGTGTATGAATAAAAGGTGTTCGGGTAACATTTTCCTTTTTCTAATTCCACATTTCATGAACACACTAAACACATGACATTGACATCCACATCTTTCGTAAATAACTAAAATCCCAATTGTTTTATCTCATGACCATTTCGTCAAAAGACCAACTCGTTGATATTTTTGTTACGTTTTTATATTAAACCTACCTCAGTCTTACAGAACAAACTTTTAAAGTGAAGGATGTCTTTTTTATTTTTTTTAAATTCTTATAAAGAGTCTTATCTATATAAATAGTGGATGGTTTGATCGATCGGCTCTGATATCATATTAGGTATTTATATTATGCTAAACTCTAATCAGACCTTATCTTTTACTAATGTGGTTTGGTGCGTGTATGTAAATGGTGGGTGATCCCAATCAATAGATTTTGTTACCATACGAGATTTTTATATTGAGTTAAACGCAACCTTACAAAACCGATTGGTAAAATTGTGAGTGTCTCTCTATAAATAATAATCGGGTCTTGTCTGATTTGGTTTTTTTCAATATGGTTAATGACATTTTCATCATTTCACGTCCAATTTTGGTATTATCGACATTTACTCCAACTTGTGGGGGTATTGGATAAAATAAAAATTCAATAGTTAGTTTATTAGGTTTTCTTTTTATTATGTTATTGTAGTTATCTTACTGGTACGTTGATTAGGTGTTCAACCTTATCAGTTTTTTTGATACATATTAATATATTCCTCACCAATAATAGTTCAAGTCATCATTCAGTTTTTCCTCATTTGTTTATACTCATATATCTATCTATGCTTCCAAAACCATTATTATATAGAAGTGTACATGTGCTCTACTCCATTCTGCATTAAATGTGGGAAATTCATTTATGCAAGATAATGGATATGAAACGTATGCATCTACAACACATATGGGTGTGCTTATTTATGGTATACATCATTAATATATCAATCCTTCAAAAAAAAAAGATTAATATATCAATCAACGGTTATTAGTTGTGTGTGGTTTTCTTATTTTGGGTACAAGTTGGTGTGTTTCTTTAGTTGCAATTTTATTTTAAAAAAGATAAAAGCCCGCCTATTAACCATTTTGGAATGGAATGGAGCTGAATGAAGTCAAAAATTGCACATTGAGTTCTTACTTAAGAAAACGATAATTACCCTAACGTGCAATTATTTCTGGAAAATTGTTGTTGACATATTTGATAGGGCTGAAAAATACAAGTAAATTACTCAAATGTTCCTCGGCAGTTAATGCCAAATTTGATTGAAACTGGCTGCAGTTAACTACCGAGGAAAACCTCGGCAGTTAACTACCAAAGTTCTATTATAAGAACAGAACAGTTATAGGAGTTTCCAAAACTCCATTGTTATGTTTTTGGTTTTCCTAGGCGCGATTTTCAGCTATTTCAAGTCATTCCAAGCCAGTTTCAATCACAAAAACAAGTAAGTTTTTTGAATCCTATTGCATTGTTGTTCTGTGGTTGAATTGTTTGTTTTTTTTTTGTTGTTAAATTTCGATTA